>JACADM010000051.1_pt1 | contig 71283 bp, 94 predicted proteins | sample 7512371 | NCBI WGS metagenome assembly JACADM01 (sample SAMN14389041, study PRJNA612141) | algae metagenome | isolation source: non-axenic algae culture | place: India: Navi Mumbai | collected 2017-01
GTCACCCGGCCCGATGCCGGGATCTTGTCGACCCCAATCTTGGCGTCAAGGTCGAATTCGTCAGGTCTTTGCGTCATTTGGGATCTCCAAACGTCACTTTGCCGGCCATGATCTGCTCGACAGGTTGGGCCCCGAGTGTCTCGTCGCACTTCAGGACATAGTCGGCAAACCGTTCGGCTGCGGATGGGTTGCACCGGCATGAAAGTTTCGGGAGACAAAATCGATAAGCCGCGCCCGGTCCCCTGCATCCAGAATCGAGGAGAGATTTGAGAGCATGCCGTAAAAAAGACTGCCCATTTTTTCAATGCGCTTGCCGACCGAGAGGTCCCCGACTCCCATTTCACGCAGCGAGCGGTCCATATCGTGAAAAAAACAATCGAATACGTTCTGGGAAAATTCCTTGCTCTGCCTTTCGCTCGACCGTAGTCGCCGGAAAACCAGCGCCGCATGGAGCGAAATCATATCGAAACGCCCGGTCATCGTGTCTGCGACACCCCAATCGGCGTAGAAAATCTCGCGCCGGGATTGCGCCACAATGGCACTGTAGACGGCGTAAACGGGCTCGGAGAGCTTGGTCTTGCGGAACAAGGACAGGATCATTCTTGGGGTCTCACAGCGAGAAAGGCCGGCCGATCGCTACCGGAATTCGATTGGCCGCTTGCCAGAGTCGGGCCTGGACGGCTAAACAACACAAAAATCCCTGGCGCATTTGTCGCGAGGCTATAGTCGAGAGAGCTGAGGAAAGTCAATTCCATGACCCTGCGTCCCGCCCTTGTCCGCCTGTCCCCTATTGCCGCGGCAATCGCGCTTGGCCTGACCCTGTCGGCCTGCTCGGGAACGGGCCTGATTTCCCAACGCACCCAGGGCTACGTGCTGCCCGACGATGCCATAACCCAGGTTCGACCCGGCTCGAGCCAGGATTTCGTCCGCATCGTTCTGGGGTCGCCCCAGACCGTCAGCACCTTCAGTGGTGAAACGGCGTGGTACTATGTCGAAACCAAGGTGACCCAGACCGCGTTCGGCCTGACCAACATTCAGGAGCGCACCGTGCTGGCCGTCTATTTTGGCGCCCGACAAGCGCGTTACAGATCGCGCGCTCTATTCGCTCGAGGACGGTCGGGCCTTTGCTATCGAGCAGCGCCGCACCGGATCTTTCGGCGAAGACCGCAACTTCGTGGAATCGCTGCTCCAGTCCATCTAGCGTTTGATCCGTCCCGATCTCACGAGTATCGGGACGGAACGCACCCGGCCCTATTCAACGATCACAGCCTGTTGCCTGCCGATGCGGCGTGTGCGCAGATCATCCCAGCCCAAAAGCAGGATGATCGCCAAAGCGATCGGCAGCGCGATCAGATTGACCGCCTCCCAGCCGAAAAAGTTCAGAGCCAGCCCGGCGCCTATCGAGCCTATCGCGTTCGAGCCGAACACCAACTGCTCGTTGAGCGCTTGAACCTTTGCTCCTTCTTCGGGCCGGTAGCTCTTGGTCAGCATCACCGTTGAGCTTATAAAGCCGAAATTCCAGCCGACCCCAAGCAGCACCAGCCCAAGATCGAAATGCAGCGTGGACGTGCCCATCAGGGCGGTGCCGACACTGCCGATAATCAGCAGCATGCCGATCGCCGCAGTCAGGTGCGTGCCGAGCCGCTTGACGATTTCGCCGGTGACAAAGCTCGGCGCGAACATGGCTACTATGTGCCACTGAATGGCGTTGGCCGCCTCGGCCGGCGCGTGTCCGCAGATATGGACCATGGCGAGCGGTGCCGCGACCATCACGAACGTCATGAGCGAAAAACTCGCCATGCCCGTCAACACCGGCACGAACACCGCCGGAGTGCGGATCATCGCCTTGAGTGGCCGCCCCTGCTCGGATACCGGGCGCTTCGGCTCGCCCTTGGGCAGGCGCGTGAAGCTGAGCAGCAGCATGGCCACCAGAGACAGACCCGCGAGCGCGATAAACGAGCCGGCATAGAGCGCGCCTGGTATGGCCTCGGAGGTCGTGGAAGCCAGCCGCGGGCCCAGAAAGCCCGCGAGCACGCCGCCGAACAACACCCATGACACTGCGCGCGCCTTGGCGCCTTCAGGCACGCTGTCGGCGGCGGCGAAGCGGTATTGCTGGCCGAAAGCTCCTGCCGCACCGATCAGCATCATTGAGGCTGAAAAGACAAGGAAACTGTGGAGATAGATGCCCAGAGCGGCCAGGAGGCCACCACACCCGGCAATTCCCGCGCCCAGCAGGAAGCCGCGCGTGCGGCCCAGCCGGTGTAGCGCGATGGCCGCAGGGCCGGCCATCAGGGCCACGCCGACGATCATCGCCGTGGTCGGCAGCGTCGCAAAGGCGGGATCGAACGCGAGGTAAGCGCCGGCCAACGCGCCGACCGCCATGACCATGCCCTGCGAGGATCCCGCTATGGCCTGCGCACCGGAGAGAAGGAAGATATTGCGCATACTGGCCATGGGGATGCCCTTACGACTCAGGGATTGGATTGTTCTCCGCCAGCATAGCCCTCAGAATATTTTCGCGCCACGGCGTCGAGCACGCCGTTGACCATGCCGGGCACTTCGTCCTCATAGAATGCGTTGGCAACATCGACATATTCGCGGATCACCACCTTGAAGGGAATGTCCTTGCGCATGGTCAACTCGAACACGCCGGCCCGTAGCAGCGCCCGGAGGGTGGCATCGATACGGGTCATGGGCCAGTCGCCCTGCAAGGCGCTGTTGATGACCGGATCAAGCTTGATCTGGTTGGTCACCACGCCGCGCACAATGTGGCGGAAATAATCGGCGTCGGCGGGCAGATACTGTTCGCCCTCAACCTCCCGGCCGAGCCGGAAGCTCTCGAACTGGCTCAGGGTTTCCTCTAGCGTCTGTTCGCCCACATCCATTTGATAAAGCGCCTGAACGGCGGCAAGACGGGCCGAACCGCGCTGATTTGCGGGCTTTGGGTCATTGGTGGGATCGGCCATCGTTCAATCCTCCATCAGCAGCGCCTGCAGCGCCGCCATGGTCATGGCCGCGACGGCCGCGCCGCCACCCTTGTTCTGTTCGGACATTTTGGCGCGCGCCCAGGCCTGCGCCTCGTTTTCGACAGTCAGAATGCCATTGCCCAACGCCAGCCCGTCAGCGACGGACAGATCCATCAAGGCGCGTGCGCTTTCACCGGAAACAATCTCGTAATGGGTGGTTTCGCCCCGAATGACGCAGCCGAGCGCGACATAGCCGTCATATTCGTCGCCCTTGAGTTCGGACGCCATGGCAATTGCCGCAGGGATTTCCAGCGCGCCGGGAACGGTCAGCACCTCATAGGTGGCGCCGGCCTTGTCAAAGGCGGTCGTTGCGCCTTCGAGCAGTGCATCGGCGAGTTCGGTGTAAAAGCGGGCCTCGACGATGAGGTAATGCTGGCCTTCGGCCGAGCCGGCGCAATCGCGAAAATGTCGCCAGAACTGGCCATTGTTTAATCCTGTCGGGTTCAAAATGCATCGCGCCATGCGTCAGCCGGCGCCACGCCAATCTAGTGAGATTTCTCCATGAGGCGCGCGGCATAGCGCGCCATCAGGTCAACTTCAAGATTTACCGCATCGCCCTCGGCATAATCAGGCCAGTTTGTTGCGGAAAGGGTGTGGGGGATCAGATGGACCGAAAAACGGTTCCCGTCCACCCAATTGACGGTCAGCGACGTGCCGTTGAGCGCCACTCCGCCCTTTTTTGCGATGAAAGGGGCCAGATCGCCCGGCGCTTCGAAGGTGAAGGTGATCTGGTCGCCGATGTCCTTGCGCTCCACAATTGTCGCCAGCCCATCGACATGACCGGAAACGATGTGTCCGCCAAGTTCGTCGCCGACTTTGAGTGAGCGCTCGAGATTGATGCGACGTCCCTCGGACCAGTCCCCTACGCGCGTCACATCAAGCGTTTCTCGGGCCGCGAACACGTCAAACCAGTTCTGCCCGCCTTCGCTGCCCCTGTCGGTCACCGTCAGGCAGATGCCCTCGCACATGATCGAGGCGCCCAGATCGATGGTTTGGGGCTCATAGCGCGTGCCGATGCGGAGCTTGCGCCCGTCATTGCGGTCTTCGACCGATAACAGCGTGCCGATGTCGGTGATGATGCCGGTAAACATGGGGTCAGACCTTCTCGAATGTGGTGAGCATATCGCACCCCAGCGCACGGCTTTCAACCGCGCTGAACCCCAACTGTGCCAAACGCTCCGGCAACGAGGTGTGAACAGTGGCGGCAATGCCCCCCTCGCCGACCTCCACGTCGCCTTCTAGCAGATGAAACCGGTCGATCAGTCCTGCATCGAGCAGCGCATCGTTGAGCCCTGCCCCGCCCTCGACCAGGACCCTGCCGATGCCTCTTGCGGCCAAAGCCTCCAGCGTGGCCCCGAGGTCCGGTCGCCCGTCCCGACCGGCAACACCAATGACATTGCCGTGCTGAGAAAGTGATTCAAGTCGAGTGTTTTCTGTAATGATTACAGTTTGTTGACGCGCAGTGGTCGCAAACAGATTCAGGCTCCCCGCCAGGTCAGACCGCCCCGCGACGACCACCCGCAGCGGCACCCTGCTCTCCAAACCGGCCAGCCGCACATTGAGCCTTGGATCGTCCAGCCGGGCCGTGGTTGCGCCCACCATCACCGCGTCGGACAAAGCGCGTTGCATATGCGTCCAGCGCCGTGCGTCTTCACCGGTGACCGCCACATTGCCGCGATCGGCGCGCCCGATCATGCCGTCGCGCGACACGGCCAGCTTGGCAGCGACGAATGGCCGTCCACGCCGAATTCGCGAGATGAAACCCTCATGCAGCCCTTCGATGCATCGCAAATTCTTCCCTACAACGACGTCAAGCCCGGCATCGCGCATTTTTGCGATGCTCTGCCCGGCAGTGCGCAGGTCGGGATCGGACGCGCCGCATACGATTCGGGCGACACCCGATGCCAGCACAGCATCAACGCAGGGCGGAGTTTTGCCCCAGTGATTGCAGGGTTCGAGCGTCACATAGAGCGTCGCCCCCCTCGCCTGCTGTCCGGCCATGGCCAGCGCCTGCGGTTCGGCGTGGGGACGACCGCTGATGGCGGTCACGCCACGACCCAACACCGTGCCATCGGGAGAAACGACGATGGCCCCAACCGTGGGGTTTTCCGCCGTTGTTCCACGATATGGCATGGCAATGCGGGCCGCAGCCTCGAGCCAGCGCAGATCGGCTGGCGAGAGTTCACTCACCCCCGGTCCTCGGGATCATCGGCGCCCATTTCGGTCAGGAACGACTGGAAATCGTCGGCGCTGGAGAAGTTCTTATAGACCGAGGCAAAGCGCACGAACGCCACGTCATCAAGGCCCTTGAGCCCTTCCATGACGTATTCGCCGATCTGGTCGGACGTCACTTCCACGTCGCCCACGCTTTCGAGCTGGCGGACCACGCCAGAAATCATCCGCTCGGCGGTCTCAGGGTCAACCTGACGTTTGCGCAAGGCGGTGTTGACCGAACGGGCCAGCTTTTCACGGTCGAAGGGGACCTTGCGGCCCGATTTCTTGACCACGATGAGATCGCGCAACTGCACGCGCTCGAACGTGGTGAACCGACCGCCGCAGCCGTTACAGACGCGGCGGCGGCGGATAGCGTTGGAATCCTCGGTGGGCCGGGAATCCTTGACTTGCGTATCGTCGTTCCCGCAATAGGGGCAGCGCATGGGCTTATCCGTAAATGGGAAATCTGGCAGTCAGCTCAAGGACCTTTTCCTTGACCTGGGCTTCGACGGCCCCGTTGTTTTCGTCGCCATTGGCGGCCAGTCCATCGACAACTTCAACCATGAACTCGCCGACCAGCCGGAATTCCTCGACGCCAAAACCGCGCGAGGTCGCAGCCGGGGTGCCGACGCGAATGCCCGAGGTAATCGCCGGCTTTTCGGGATCAAAGGGTACGGCGTTCTTGTTGCAGGTGATGTTGGCGCGTTCCAGCGCGGCTTCGGTCGCCTTGCCGGTCACCGATTTGGGTCGCAGATCGACCAGCATCAGATGGTTGTCGGTGCCGCCCGTGGCGATCTCCAGCCCACCCTTGACCAGCGTTTCGGCCAGCACCTGCGCGTTGTCCACAACCTGGCGGGCGTAGGCCTTGAATTCGGGCGTCAGCGCCTCGCCGAATGCCACGGCCTTTCCGGCGATGACGTGCATCAGCGGACCGCCCTGGATACCTGGGAAAATGGCAGAATTGACCTTCTTGGCAATTGCCTCGTCATTGGTGAGGATGAGCCCGCCGCGCGGCCCGCGCAGCGTCTTGTGGGTCGTTGTAGTCGCCACATGGGCGTGAGGGAACGGGTTGGGGTAGACGCCAGCCGCGACAAGCCCTGCCACATGCGCCATATCGACGAACAGGTAGGCCCCCACCTCGTCGGCGATCTCGCGGAATGCCGCCCAGTCGAGAATGCGCGAATAGGCCGAAAAACCCGCAACAATCATCTTGGGCTGATGTTCCTGGGCAAGCTGGCGCACCTGGTCCATATCCACGCGCCCGTCCTGCTGGCGCACACCGTACTGGATGGCATTGAACCATTTGCCTGACTGATTGGGCTTGGCGCCGTGGGTCAGATGCCCGCCGGCGTCGAGGCTCATGCCTAAAATGGTATCGCCGGGCTGCAGCAGTGCCTGATAGACACCCTGATTGGCCTGCGAGCCTGAATTGGGCTGAACGTTTGCGAATTCGCAGCCGAACAGTTCCTTGGCGCGGTCGATGGCGAGTTGCTCGACCACATCGACAAACTGGCAGCCGCCATAATAGCGCCGGCCCGGATAACCTTCCGCATACTTGTTGGTCATCACCGAGCCCTGGGCCTCAAGGACAGCGCTGGAAACGATGTTTTCCGAAGCGATCAGTTCGATCTCGTGCTGCTGGCGGCCGAGTTCGTCGGCAATCGCCTTGGCAACCACCGGATCATGATCGGCAATCGTGCGGGTGAAGAAATCGGGAAAAAGCGGTGCTGTTGCGGTGGCGCTCATGGGCGGGCCCTCGACCTGTTGCGGAAAGATGCTGGTGGCAAGCAAGCGCGATCCGCATAGCACGGAGGCTCCTGCGATTCCAAGCACAGATCGGCGCTAACGCCCCTCTGGCGCCTCTCTTTCGATCCGGCGACGCAGCTTGGCCAGGGCGAGGTTCTTCATCTGCGCCTCGGTGGCCGTGATCGGCGCTATTGCGATAACCTCGATGCCGGTCTCGACATCGATGGCCGCAACACGAATTTGGGGGCCGGCCTGACGGAACTCGAAAAGAACCTCGCGGCCTGCCCCCATATCAAAAATCTCCGCTTGTGACGTATCAGGCGCTGATTTCGGGGAAATCAACCTTGCCCTGAGCATCGTATTCGTAAACATCGTCACGGAAGCTTACGACGCCGTTCCGGTTCGCCCAAGCGGTAAAGTAGGTCATGAAAATCGGTACGGGATTGGACACATCGGCGTCGATGCGTTCGCCCGAGGCGAAGTTGGCATTGACGTCGATGATGTCATAGCCGGAATCGCGCAATATCCAGGCGACGAACTCGGCCACGTTAGCAACGCGGACACAACCGGACGAATGGAACCGGGCGTTTTCCGAGAACAGGTCCTGTTGCGGCGTGTCGTGCAGATAGACAGCGTGCGGGTTGTGGAAATTGATCTTTACGTGGCCCATAGAGTTCTGGACACCGGGGTCCTGACGGAACGTGTAATTCACCGCCTCCTCGGTCGACCAGTCGATAGCGCTCTGGGGCACTTCGTTGCCGCTGCCGTCGAAGATGCGGATCGAATATTCGTTGAGGTAGTTGGGGTTGTCGTTGACCAGCCTGATGATATCGCGGCGAATGATCGAAACCGGAACCGTCCAGTAGGGGTTGAAATTGATCTGGTGGATGCGGCTGCGCAAGATCGGGGTCTGACGGTCGATCTTGCCCACAACGGCCGTGTGGCGGCGCGCGACCTGCCCGCCTTCTGTCGCTTCGATGGCGGCGGCGGGGATGTTGACGTTGACATACCGATCCTCGAGCTTGCCCTCCATGCGGCGAACGCGCTCGATGTTGAGCTTGATCTGGTTGAGGCGCGTGGAGGCCGGAACCTTCATTGCCCAATAGGTATATTCGTCGACCATGCCGTTGATCTGCAGGCCATGCCGTGCCTGAAAGCCGCGGACCGCGCCGTCAAGCTGCGCATCGAACTGGTCCGACAATGGCGTTTCGCGCGGCAAATCCCAGTGTGGGCGAGATAGACGCGCAGATCGCGCACCGGAGCGCGGTCGGACCCAAGGCCAAGGCGGTAGATGGTTTCGGGCACGTCGGGCCAGCCGCCGATGGCGTTGAGGCGCTCGTAATATTCGGCGACGCGCTGGAGATTGTATTCGGTATCGACCGAAACGATCGGGTCGGTGCCGCCGATGGCGTTCATGGCGGTGCTGGAATTGAGCTCAAGCTCTTCCTGGGTCACCACCTTGCGGCCACCGCCGAAAAGCGATTGAGACAGGGCGGGCATCGGGAAAGCCGCTGTCGCCGCAAGGGCGGACAGACCCGTCACGACCGAACGCCGATTGAGTTTTCCTTTAAAATCGCGCATCGCGTAAGTTCACCTATCGAGAGAGCCTGGGAGCCGAGCGGTCCTTTTGCCCGAAGGCGCTCAGGACCACAACGCCGCTCACCGGACTTTGACCACCCTATCTGGCCAATGCATCCAATTAAAAATTCCGGGAGCGTCATATATCGACACCACGCCAGCTAGAAAGAGTTTGCGGCGCAAATGAGAAACGCCGGCCCTGGAGCCGGCGTTTGCGTTTCGAGTGTGGCGGCAATGCCACAAAAAGCGTTCTCTAGAGCTTGTAGAGGATCTGATCGACCCAGAAACGCTCGAGGCGCGAGAGGGCGGTGTTGAGCCCGGAAAAGTCCGATTCGCCCAGCCCACCGACCTTTTCGATCGAGTTGAGGTGGCGGTCGTAGAGCTCGTCGATCACCTCGGCGACCTCTTCGCCTTGGGTGTGAGACGGATACGCACCGAGCGGCGGTCGGTCTTTGAACGCTCCTGGAAAATGTAGCCGGTATCGACCAATTTCTTGAGGTTATACGAGACGTTAGACCCCAGATAGTAGCCGCGGGTGCGAAGCTCGCCGGCTGTCAATTCGCTGTCGCCGATGTTGAACATCAAGAGAGCCTGGACCGGGTTGATGTCGTCCCATCCCATGCGGTCGAACTCGTCCTTGACCAGGTCCAAAAGCCGGCGGTGCAGGCGTTCGACGCGGGAGACGGCTTCGAGATAGAGCGGCTTCAGGCTCTTGGGTTCATCGGCCTTTGCAGCGGAAAGATTGTTAGCCATTGGTTCTGCCTCACTGTATTTTTTTTAGCGCGATTTTTCGCGTCTGTGAGGGCAATCTAGCGAGCTGCCGATAAGATCGGTTTAAGAGACACGCTTAATGGTATCTTACGGGGAAACTTGATGTTTTTAGGTTTTCAGTTCCTTACACCCGTATCGAAAACTGTAACCTTTACGGCCCGTTACACCGCAAAGCCCCGGAGGCTGTGACGCCCACTGGACACCCGGTGGACTGTCCACCGGAAGACGGGGAACGCCCACTGCTAATCGGCCAGTTGTCTTTGCGCCGAAAGCTGGGCGATGGCCAAAAGTCCAAAAGTTGCCAGCATGACCCCAAGTTTGAAGATAAAACTCCACAAACCCAAACTAACCCAATTGGTGCCCACCAGATAAAGGCCGATCTCGATGACCAGCGAGGCGGCGAGCATGATGGCGCCCCATGACGATCGGATCCACAGACCGACCGCCGCGAACAGGCGCATGAGGGCGAGGACGGACAGCAGGACGAAGCCGGTTGTGCCGATGGCGGTGATGGGACTGGCCGAGCCGGCGCCCAGACCGAGCAGGCGCGCCGCGTCTCCGAGCCCGATGAACAGGCTGAGCAGACCAAGTATGCGGGCAACGAGCCCGAGCGGTTCGTTTCTGAAATCCATGGAACAATCCCCCGGTCGGCCAGAGCTAACGTGATTTGGGCGGATGGGACAAGGATTGATTGGCCGTCGCCTGCGTCGTCCGGCCCCTTTGCGTGGCGATTGCGGGCTGATATTGAGCGGATCGACATTGTTTTTGGCGTGGCCTCGTTGTCTTCGTCTGATTTGACCCGTCAAGTCAGATGAAGCGAGACACTATGCGGAGAAACGGATCGATGAGTTTTGAAAAGCACGACATGGAGTTTCTCGGTGGCCGGCGGCTGCGCAGGCCGCGCATGGCGGACTGGAGCCGCAGGATGGTGGCCGAGACCGTGCTGACCCCTGCCGATCTGATCTGGCCGATCTTCGTGATCGAGGGCCACAATGAACGCCAGCCGATCAAGACCATGCCGGGCGTGGAGCGCCTGAGCATCAATTTGGCGGTAGAGGCGGCCAAGGCGGCGCATGCGGCGGGCATTCCCGCCATGGCGCTGTTTCCCAACACCGACCCCTCCAAACGCAGCGAGGACGGCATCGAGGCCACCAATCGCGACAATCTGGTGTGCCGGGCGCTCTCGGCGATCAAGGACGCGGTGCCCGATATCGGGCTGGTGGCCGATGTGGCGCTCGACCCCTATACCAGCCACGGTCATGACGGGGTGATGGCGGCGAAGAAATCCTCAACGACGAGACGGTCTCGATCCTCGTCAAACAGGCTCTGGTTCAGGCGCAGTCGGGGGCCGACGTGATCGCGCCATCCGACATGATGGACGGGCGCATCGGCGCGATCCGGGGGGCGCTGGACGATGCGGGGTTTGAAAAGACCATTCTTCTTTCCTACGCCGCCAAATATGCCTCGGCCTTTTATGGCCCGTTCCGGGACGCGGTGGGGTCGGGAGCCCGGCTCAAGGGCACCAAGCTCTCCTATCAGATGGACCCGGCCAATTCCGAAGACGCCATCCGCGAGGTGGAGCAGGATCTGGCCGAGGGCGCGGACTGGATCATGGTCAAGCCCGGCATGCCCTATCTCGACATCTGCCGCATGCTCAAAGACCGGTTCGACGTGCCGGTGTTTGCCTACCAGGTTTCCGGCGAATACGCGATGATCGCCCACGCGGCCCAAGCGGGCATTGTGGACCGCGAGGCCGCGATGGTTGAAAGCCTGATGGCTTTCAAGCGTGCGGGGTGCTCGGGCATCCTCACCTATTTTGCGCTGGATATGGCGCGGAAGATCAACGGGTAGACACCGGTGGCGAAGGCCGTGGTTGTCCCCGGCCTATCGCCCCCGGATTATTGCCGAGGTCCATTGGGCAGTGAAAATGGAGCCGGTGTTACCCGACGCGCAGGGCCGCTATGGGGTGGTCAGCCGGTCGACCGCTTTCGTCCATTGTACTGCATAAGTGGACGTTTCGCGCGGCGGCAAGCTCCGGGGCTTTGCCCACTGGCCGTTTCCGGGCTCCAGGGCTCTTCAGCAAGCACCTTTCGGTTGTACGAGAGCTAAGGGGCGAGAGCAGGCTCAGGCCGCGTTCGAAGGACTTTGTTGTGCTGCGGTCGCACCGAGGCGCTTCGCCTGAGCGAGTCCTTCGCGGAGGTTCTCGGCCGCCAGTGGGCGCAGCGCCTCCATGGCAGGAGTCACGTCAGCCAAGGTGAGTTCGACCTCGACAGAAGTGAGGTCGAGTCCCCACTGGTCCTTCAGAATGCGCTGCAGGTAGGGTGTTGAGTGATCCCAACCATGCCTGGGCGTTCCCGGACCGTATCCGCCACCACGTGCGGTCATGAGGTAACCAGGACGTCCCTCAAGTGGCCGCTTTGGACCGGGTACGAAGCGTGGCTCGGAAAGAACGAGGTCGATCCATGCCTTTGCATGGTGCGCAACTCCAAAATTGTAGAGCGGAATGGCGAAAAGGAACACGTCCGCGGAGATCAGTTCATCGGCCAGTTCAGCGGCGAGCGCGCGCGCATTCTCCTGACCGGTTGTGAGTTGCTCGGGTGGTGTCCACATCGACGTTACGGCATCGCGCCACGCTGGCGCGGGCAGCGGGTGGTACCCACCTCGCGATGGATTACGTCCGAAAAAGCGTCATCGGCGCCGGCAGCGAATGCGTCGGCTAGACTGCGGGTCACGGATTGGTCGGCGCGGATGGAGGCATCAAGACGGTAAAGTTTGGGCATGGGCTGGCTTCCGGTTTGAGGTCATGGCAGTTACAATCAGTAACTCACGAACCATATGTGCCTTGCTCAGAAGCTCTCAAGACGGCACTTTTTCGATACGGTGGTACCCAAAATGAAACCAGACTCAGACCATGGCGACGTCACCTGCAAGTCGGTCCGCGACATATTTCCTGCCATCTCGTCCAAATGGGCCATGCCGATTGTGGAGCTTCTCGTCGAGCATCCCCGGCGCTTCTCCGACTTGAAACGCGCCCTCGGCGCGGTCACGCAGAAATCGCTCACAGCCGCATTGAGGGACCTTGAGCGAGACGGGTTGATTACGCGAATCGTCACTCCAACGATCCCACCTCGCGTTGACTATGAGCTGACTGAGTTGGGGCGGTCTATGCTGAAGCCGGCCCTGGAAATGGCGCGTTGGGCGCTCGCGCACCGGCACGAAATCGGCCAGGCTCGCGAACGCTTCGCAACGAGGACCCAGCTCCTCTAGACAAGCGAGAGTGCCAGTTCGTCAGGGCGCTAGCAGGCGCAGACCAGGTGTGACCTGACATCGAATGATACTCGACGTGGCATCGATCAGGATCGCCTCCAAACTGCAAGGTTGTTATCTACCTGATCGCTGCAACGTCCGCTTCAGGGGCGTGGCCGATCGCGTCCTGATGGCAAAGATTGTGTCGCTTCCAGTCCTTGCTCGCCGGCACCAAGCCGCAAATTTACATCACCCGGCCACTTCACCACCAACAGGCGCTTCCGCCTAGCCGGGCGGTGTCGAGAGGGTTTCGATGACGTGGCATTGGGCGATCCGGCCCTGGCGGCACTGGTCGAGCATTGTGGACAGTTCGGCCTTTAGCGCGGTGAGGCGCGAAATGCGCAGTTCGATTTCGGCAAGGCGGCCCGAGGCGATGGCGTCGACCTGGGCGCAGGATTGGTCGGGGTTGTCCTGCAGGCCCAGCATGGCGCGGATGGATTCGATTTCGAAGCCGAGTTGGCGGGCGTGGAGGATGAAGAACAGGCGGCGCACGCTTTCCTCGTCGTAAAGGCGGCGATTGCCCGCCGTGCGCACGGGCTCGGGCAACAGGCCGATCTGCTCGTAATAGCGGATGGTGGGAACCTTGACCCCGCTGCGCCGGGCCGCTTCGCCAATCGGAAAATTTTTCATTTGCCGCTTGCTCCTCTAGTCGCTGGAGATTCTAGCATCGGGGCGACTTGAATTGAAAGGTATGTGCAAATGAGCGGATCGTGCTGCAACCATAACCAGGCAGATCAGGCGGCCAGAGCCCAGGCCGACACACTCTATCGCCGTGTCCTGTGGGCGGTTCTGGCGATCAATGCCGTGATGTTCGTTGTCGAAATCGGCGCCGGCATCGCCTCGCGCTCGGCATCGCTGCAGGCCGATGCCGTGGATTTTCTCGGCGATGCGGCCAATTACGGCATCAGCCTTTTCGTCGTGGGATACGCCGTGCATATCCGCGCGCGGGCATCGCTGGCCAAGGCGCTGACCATGGGCGCGTTCGGGATTTGGGTGCTGGGGGTTGCCGGGTGGAACATGGTGACCGGGGCGACGCCCCATGCCTATACGATGGGCATTGTGGGGTTCAGCGCGCTTGTGGCCAATGCCGCGAGCTTTGGGCTGCTGTGGCGCTTTCGCGAGGGTGACAGCAATATGCGCTCGGCGTGGATCTGCACGCGCAATGACGTGGTGAGCAATATCGCCGTGCTGCTGGCCGCGCTGGGCGTGTTCGGGACCGGCACGGGCTGGCCGGACGTTCTGGTGGCATCGATCATGGGTGTTCTGGCGCTTCAGGGGGCGGCGGTCGTGACCCGGCAGGCGCTGGCTGAACTGCGGCAGTACAGGGTGCGGCCCGCCGAGTAGCGAGCGCTGAAAGCGCGGACGGTGATCGGGCCGGCGTCCGGGTGCGTATAGAACGGCATGACCGAAGCCACGCAAGCCCTCATCATCGGTTCGACAGGCGGGATCGGGCGCGCACTGCTTGAACAGGTTCGCGCCTCGGGACGCTATGATCTGGTCACCGGTCTTTCGCGCTCGGGCAACCCGGCAATCGACATCACAGAGGAGGCCTCGATCGCATCGGCCATGGAGGCGGTTGCGGGCCAGGGCGCGCTGCGGCTGGTGATCATTGCGACCGGCTTTCTGCATAGCAGTGGCATCGCGCCCGAAAAGGCGAACAGGCAAATGAGCGCGCAGGCGCTGGCGCAGGCGTTCGCCGTCAATACCATCGGCCCGGCGCTTGTGCTCAAGCATGTCCTGCCGCTCCTGCCCCGTTCGGGGCGATCGGTGGTCATGGCGCTTTCGGCCAAGGTGGGCAGCATTTCGGACAACAGGCTGGGGGGTTGGCACAGCTATCGGGCGTCCAAGGCCGCGCTCAACCAGATCGTGCGCACCTGTGCCATCGAATTGGCGCGAACGCACAGGGAGGCCATTCTGGTCGGCATGCATCCGGGAACCGTCGATACGCAGCTTTCGCGGCCATTCGCCCGGTCGGGCCTCGATGTGCAACAGCCCGAAGGGGCCGCCGGCGCGATCCTTGCGGGCCTCGAGCGATTGACGCCATCGGATTCCGGCGGGTTTTTCGACCGAAGCGGGCTCCGATTGCCCTATTGAGCGGGAAATCTCGGTTATGGTCTTGTCATTGACGCCCAGTGTTCCAACATAATCCTCAACCTGAGGAGCATTGACTTTGGCAACCGATTTTCTGGGGCGCATGCTGCGCGACGACCTTCCCAATCCCAACACTTCGCCCGAACTGTTCGACGGGATTCTGACGCGGCGTGCCGTGGCCTTCCTGATCGACTGTGTGATCATGGGCGCGGCGATCGTTCTGGTTACGCTGGTTGCCGGTATTCTGGGCATTTTCACGTTCGGGCTGACCTGGCTGTCGATCCCGCTGATCGTGCCGGTCACCTTCATTGCCTATTATGCGGTGACGCTGGGTTCGCCCGCGCGCGCCACGCTGGGCATGCGGGCCACCGACATCGTGCTGACCCCGACGCGGGAGACGACGCTGGACGGATGGATGGCGATGATCCATGTGGTCGTGTTCTGGATTTCGTGTTCGCTTCTGACCCCGTTCATCATCCTGATCGGGCTGTTCACGCCACGCCGCCAATTGCTGCACGACATGATCGTGGGCACGTTGATGGTCCGCCGCTCGCCGATGGTGCGGCACTGGCAGGCCCATGCACGATCGGGCGACGTTCCCGGCTAAGGTATGCGGCCATTCAGGCGATGACTGGCTGCAAACGGCGTTTTCCGTGCCCGCTTTTGAGATTTGTCGCGTTGCACACCGGGTTCCGTGCGATTACTATCCGGGCGTGAGCTGTCCGGGTTTCGACAAGCGGGTCGGACGGCTTGAAAGTTTTCGGTTTGCCGCGTCTGGTTGAGGTGGCAGACACCCTGCGGGCCAAGCGAGTACCCACATGGACCATACGCCGGAAAGTGCGCAGTTCTTTCTGACAGCCCCATCGCCCTGCCCCTATCTCGAGGGCAGACAGGAACGCAAACTTTTCACTCACCTGTCGGGCCGGCGGGCGGCGGCGCTGCACCATCTGTTGTCCGACCATGGGTTCCGCCGTTCGCAGAACCTGATCTATCGTCCGGCGTGTCTCGATTGCGACGCCTGCCAATCGGTGCGCGTGCGGGCCATCGATTTTCTCCCCGCGACCCGGCACCGGCGCAACCTCAAGCAGAACTCCGATATCGTGGCCGAAGTGGTGGCGCCGATCGTTTCAGCCGAGCAATACGGGCTGTTCAAGCGCTATCTCGACTCGCGCCACGATGGCGGCGGGATGACGCAGATGAGCTATCTCGACTATGAATTCATGGTCGAGGACACCCCGGTTCAATCGGTGCTGGTCGAATACCGGCTGGCAAAAGACGGACCGGACGGGGTGGCGGGGCAACTCGTTGCCGCGGCGTTGACGGACCCCTGCCCGACGGGCTGTCGATGGTTTACAGCTTTTTCGATCCCGCGCTGGCCCGGCGCGGGCTTGGCACCATGATGATCCTCGATCATATCGCGCGCGCGAAACTGGCGGGCGGCTATCTCTACCTGGGATATTGGGTCAAGGATTCCCCGAAGATGGCCTACAAGGCCGCCTTCCAGCCCCTCGAAGTGCAGCGCGGCTCGCGCGGCTGGGTGGACCTCGACCCGAGACGGGCGCGGAAGCCGAATAGGTGCGCATCATAGGCAAGATACTGGCCGCACTGGTTGCCGCGGGCTATCTGTTTGCCTGCTGCCTTCTGGCCGGCATGGCGATCGTTGCGGTTCTTGGCTTCATCTACCCGGCCATGGATCTGTTCAACCACATCCAGCCGGTGCTGTTTTTCGGCCTTGGGGCGCTGGTGATCGCCAGCCCTATCTTCGTGCCGTTCCGGGCGCTGCGCGCGCTGGCGCTTTCTATTGCCGCGACGGGGTTTGTTGCCTCGAGCGTCATTTACGTTCCCGAACTGGTGGCGGGGCTGTTGCCGCGAGCCGCCGTCGCGCAGGCAGAGCAGACCTACAGGTTGATGACCTTCAACGTGTTCGGGCGCAACGAGGAGCCGGAAGCGATCGTTGCCAACATCGATGCGGTCGATGCCGATATCGTGGCGCTGCAGGAGTACAGCCCCGGACTGCGCAGCGTGGTTCACCCGCTTCTGGCAGAGCGCTATCCCCATTTCCAGTATTGCGCCGGGGGCGAGCGGGCCTTTGTGGGGCTTTATGCAAGGCTGCCCTTCGAGCCGCTCGACGCGGACGCATGCTCGGCATCGATCATGAGCACAGACCGGACGGCCCGGATCATCGTGCGTTTCCAGACCGAAACCGGGCCCGCGTTTTCGCTGGCCACGACCCATAATGACTGGCCGGCGCCGGTGACACGGCAGGCCGAGCAGTTCGCAACGCTGAGCGAAGCGCTTTCGACGGTCGAGCCGCCGCTGGTTCTGGTTGGCGATTTCAACTCGACGCCGTGGTCCTATGCGCTGCGGGGCTTCGTGAGCACGGCCGGGCTGACGCGCCACACCTTCAACCTGCCGACCTTCCCAACGCTCTGGTACTATCTGCGCGACTGGCGGGGCATGCTGCCCTTCCTGCCGCTCGACCATGTGATGACGCGCGGGGCGATCGCCATTCACGATCTGCGCACCGGCGAGCCGAGCGGCAGCGACCATCTGCCGATCATCGTGGATTTTTCGGTGGGGGATGAGGGGGCCTTATAGAAGCAGGAAGGCCCCTTACCCGGCTGGCCGCGCTGCGTTCCCTTCTCCGGCTCCGACCCATTCACCACGGTCATCCCGGGCGAAGACTCGGGGATGACAGTGGGGATTTGGCTATGTGGCGTCTCTGCCCCGGCGTTGCCTACCCGATAAACCTGTTGTTGCGCGGGAAGCCGGTCGGGGCTGGCGGCCGGCCTGGGCGCGATCGCCGATCCAGTCGAGGAGCTCTTCCATGGATTTCGAATAGTTCCGGCCCGACGAATCCGTCCAGGTCAGGCCCTCGGCGGAATTGAACAGCTTGGCGTCTGAAATGCCGCCATCCTTGTATTTTTGCAGCCGGACGCCCTTGCCGCGGCTCATTTCGGGGAGCTGGGCGGCGGGAAGACCAACAGCTTGCGGTTCTGGCCGATGACGGCAACCGTATCGCCCTCGGCGCGCACGCACAGCTTGGCTTCGCCCTTGCCGGAGACGTTGAGCACCTGCTTGCCCTTGCGGGTGTTGGCGATCAGATCGTCTTCGGCGACCACGAAACCATTGCCGATATCGGAGGCGATCAGGCGCTTGGCGCCGGGCTTATAGACGAATAGATCGACGATATCCTGGCCTTCCTCGATATCGACCATGATGCGCACCGGCTCGCCATGGCCGCGCCCGCCGGGCAGCTTGTCGGCGCCCAGCGTATAGACCTTGCCGCCGGTGGTGAGCATCAAGAGCTTGTCGGTGGTCTCGCAGGTGAGCGCGAGCTTGAGCCTGTCGTCGGTCTTGAAGGTCTGGGCCGAAACATCGTTGTTGTGGCCCTTGAGCGCGCGAATCCAGCCTTTTTGCGAGAGGATAACGGTGATCGGCTCGCGCTCGATCATCGCGGTTTCGATATCGGCCAGATCGGTCTGGGGAGCGGCGGCGAACTGGGTGCGGCGTCCTCCGATCGGATGCGGCTTTCCGTCCTTGTCCAGCAAGGGATAAGCCTTTTTGAGCTCACCGATTTCAGTGGTGATGACGCCCCACTGCTTTTTCTCGGAAGCGAGAATGGTTTCGATGTGGGTCTTTTCCTCGCTGAGTTTGTCGAACTCGGAGCGGATTTCGATTTCCTCGAGCTTGTGCAAGCTGCGCAGGCGCATGTTGAGGATGGCATCGGCCTGAACGTCGGAGAGGTCCCATTTGGCCATCATTATGGCCTTGGGCTCGTCCTCCTCGCGGATGATGCGGATGACTTCATCGAGGTTGAGATAGGCGACGAGATAGCCGCCGAGCACTTCGAGCCGGTGTTCGATCTGGCCGAGCCGGTAGCGCGAGCGGCGGACCAGCACGTCCTTGCGGTGATTGAGCCAGGCCTTGAGCACCTGTGCCAGATCCATGACGCGAGGGATCTGGCCCTTGTCGAGCACGTTCATGTTCAGCGAGAACCGGCTTTCGAGCTCGGTGAGCTTGAACATGGATTCCATGAGCAGCACGGCATCGACTGTCCGGGCGCGCGGTTCTAGGACGAGGCGGATGTCCTCGGCGCTTTCATCGCGCACGTCCTTGAGCAGCGGCAAGCGGCGGGCGAGCAGCAGTTCGGCGATCTTTTCGACGAGCCGCGATTTCTGCACGCCATAGGGAATTTCGGTGATGACGATATTGTAGGTGCCGCGCCCGCTGTCTTCGATCTCCCACTTGGCGCGCACGCGGAAACCGCCGCGGCCGGTGGTGTAGGCGATCTCGGTGGCCGCCGGATCATCGACCAAAACACCACCGGTGGGGAAATCGGGGCCGGGAACGAAGCGGATCAGGTCTTTTGCCGTCGCATCCGGATTTGAGAGAATATGCAGGCAGGCGTCGCAGAGCTCGGAGACGTTGTGGGGCGGAATGTTGGTCGCCATGCCCACGGCGATGCCACTCGAGCCGTTGGCGAGAAGATTGGGGAAGTTGGACGGCAGGACGACGGGTTCCTCGTCCTCGCCATCGTAATTGGGCCGGAACTCGACGGCGTCCTCGGTGATCGCTTCGAGCAGGCGCTGCGCGACCTCGGTCATCCGGCTTTCGGTGTAGCGCATGGCCGCTGCACTATCGCCATCGATCGAGCCGAAATTGCCCTGCCCGTCGACCATCGGGTAGCGGACCGAAAAATCCTGCGCCATGCGCACCAGGGCGTCATAGACGGACTGGTCGCCATGGGGGTGGAACTTACCGATCACGTCACCGACGATACGCGCCGATTTCTTGTAGCCCTGCGCCGGATCGAGCTTGAGCAGGCGCATGGCGTGCAGGATGCGGCGATGGACGGGTTTGAGCCCGTCCCGCGCATCGGGCAGCGCGCGCTGGGTGATGGTGGAGATCGCATAGGAGAGGTAGCGCTCCTCAAGGGCGCTCCTGAGATCGACTATGCGTTCCCCGTCCTTTCTGTCGTCCTTGGGCGGGTCGATAGTATCGGCCATTGGCCATCCTTTTCAGGGCAAGCGAATCAGAGGGGCAGTATAGCCAAGCGCGCTCGAAATTGCCGGATTGCTTGGGGGTTTTGTGGAAAACCTGCGAGCACCGGACCGAAATCCGCGCCGGGGTGACCGGCGCGGGGGCAGTGGTCGATTACTGGGCGACCAGCGTGTAGCTGGCGAGTTCGCAGATATCGATTTCGAATTCTTCGAGTTCAGGACCTTCGGCGGTCTCGAAGCGGAAATCATAGAGGCACTGGTCGGAACCGTCACCAATGAACACGGTACCGTTGTAGCCGGATTCGAGAACACCGATCTCGGCAAGAAGGTCCTCTCCCCAGTTCTCGTCGTTGGAGGGCGAGGCGTAGAAATAGGTCAGCGTGTAGCCGGATTCGTTGATGAGCGTGAACTCAACGTTCTGGGCGAGCGCCGGGGTGGAAACAAGGGCCGTGGCGGCCAGGATTGAAAGGATAGTCTTTTTCATGTCGTCCTCAAAAGCTGCGTGTTGCAGCCAGGCTTGAGGTAGCCCGCCTTTTGAATCGACGCTAGTGGGCATTTCATGATCCGCTAGAAACCCCGGGGCTTTTTCATCCCGCCGTGAGGTTCCTGACCAGCCATTCACGCGTTTCCGGCTGCCGTATCTGGCGAGCCGCCCAGACGTGGCGGTCGAGAAAATACCCGGTCAGCGCAAAGGCGGCGGCGATGTCTTTCGGGGTGGGATCACCGGCGCCGGTGAGGAAAGCCGGTAGCGCGAAAAGGCGGTCGACATAGGGAGCGGCGGCTCCGGCGCTGACCGCCCTGCCCGTTTTTGGGGAAACATGGGTGAGGTTTTCGTGCACACCGGTGACGGCGCAGGTCTCGACATCCAGCCCGAAGCCAAGCTCCTCGAGCAAATACATCTCAAACCGCGCCAGCTCGGCGGCGAGATCGAGCGGGTGCCGATCCTCATCGATCAGGGAAATGACACCGCGCAGCAACTCGTCATGCGGATCGCGCTCGGGCAGAAGGCGAAGATGATCGGCGAGCAGCTGGAGAAGATAGAGCTTTTGCCGGTCGGCGAGGATTTCGGCGGCCCGAAGGCGGGTCGCTTCGGCGGTGAAGGTGCCCAGATGGTCTTCGAGGCGGGCCCGCCAGGTCAGTTGGGCCGAGTTGCCGGCCTGCAGGAAGGCGGCGTGTTTCGGTGACCGCCCGCCGCGCACCAGCCCCAGGCAGCGCCCATGGCCGGGCACCATGGCTTCGAGGATCAGCGCGGATTCCCCGTGCCGCCTGACGCCGATGATGAGACCTTCAGAGGACCATTCCATGCGCATTTTCCATAGCGAAATCGACCCCTTGGCGTCCCTTACCCTCTGTCACCCCGGCCACCGAGCCGGGATTCGGTACATTCAGCGCCCAATGCAGAGCCGTGAGCGCTGCCGGTTACTGGATCCCGGGTCAAGCCCGGGATGACAGCGGTTGGCTTGGCGGGCCATTGCGCCAAACCAATGCCTTTGTCTGGTCGCGCGTCCGAAACGATAAAGTGGTGTCCGCCTTGTCGGGGCACGCTCTACTTGGTCCAGTCGAGCCCCATTTCACGATAGCGTTCGGGGTCGTCGGCCCAGTTGGCGCGGACTTTTACGAACAGGAACAGATGCACGTCGGTTTCGAACATCTCGATCAGTTCCTCGCGCGCTTCGGCACCGATGGTCTTGATGGTCTGCCCCTTGGCGCCCAGCACGATCATCTTGTGGGTGTCGCGGGTGACATAGATCACCTGCTCGATGCGGTAGGACCCGTCCTTCTGGATCTTGAAGCTCTCGGTCTCGACGGTGGCCTGATAGGGAATTTCGTCGTGGATGCGCAAGAACAGCTTTTCGCGCGTCACTTCGGCAGCGGTCAGCGCCATTGTCAGATCGGTCAGATGCTCTTCGGGGAAGTGCCATTCTTCCAGCGGTGCCTTTTCGCGGCACCAATCGACGAAATCGGCGACGCCGTGCCCGCGCAGAGCGGAGATCATGAAGGTGGTCTCGAAATTGACCTTCTCGTTGATCTTTTTCGACAGGCCCAGCAACTCCTCGTGCTTGACCTTGTCGATCTTGTTGAGAACCAGAACCTTGGGCTGGCGGATATTGTCGAGCCCGTCGAGGAGCGCTTCGATCTCGGCGTTGAGCCCCTTCTGGGCATCGACGATCAGAGCGACCATGTCGGCGTCCCCTGCCCCCGTCCAGGCCGATTGCACCATGGCGCGATCGAGTCGGCGCTTGGGCGCGAAAATGCCCGGTGTGTCGATAAAGACGAGCTGGGATTCCTCGATGGTCAGAACACCACGCACCTGAGCCCGCGTCGTCTGGGCCTTGTGGGTGACGATGGACACCTTGGTGCCCACAAGGGAATTGAGCAGCGTCGATTTGCCCGCATTGGGGGCGCCGACCAGGGCGACGAAGCCGCATTTGGTCGCCATATTGTTGGTTTCACTCATTGGTCGGCCTTCCACACGCCTTCACGCAGCAGGAATTTTTCAGCCGCCTGATGCTCGGCCAGTTTTTTCGAGGTTCCGGTCGCCGTAATCGCTTCAAAGCCGCGCACGGAAACCGAGATTGTAAAGACCGGCGCGTGATCGGGACCCGTGCGCGCCGTTTCGACATAGGCCGGAGGCTCCAGCCCTTTGGCCTGCGCCCATTCCTGGAGCGCGGTCTTGGAGTCGGCCCGCCGGGCCTGCGCCACGTCCAGATTATCACCGAACATGCGGGCCACGAAGGTATAGGCGGGATCGATGCCGCCATCGGCATAAATCGCGCCGATGACCGCTTCGCAGACATCGCCCAGAATGGCGTCCTTGTCCGCGCCGCCGGTACGCGCCTCGCTCTCGCCGAGCCGCACGAATGAGCCCATACCGAGTTTGCGGGCCACCCGCGCGCAGGTTTCCTTGCGCACAAGCGAATTCAGCGTACGCGAAAGTTCGCCCTCATTGGCCTTGGGCAGACGCTTGCACAGCATGTCGGCCACCACGAGCCCCAATACCCTGTCGCCAAGGAATTCAAAGCGCTGGTAGGACTCGGCGGTGCGTTTTGAAGGGGATACGGCGCTTGAATGGGTCAGGGCGCGCAACAGCAGGCCGGGGTCGTTGAAAACATAGCCCAGCCTTGTCTCAAGCGCTTCTCGGTCGCGCGCCCTCAAGCTCATTCGTAAACCGAAGTGAACATCCGGTCGAACCGGACATTGCCCGGCCAGCGCCAGATCTGCCAGGGCGGGATGTTATCGGTAATGGAAAAGAAGCGCCATTCGGCCTTGCCGACGAAATTTTCGAACGGCACATAGCCGACCGCCGAAAGCGAACGGGAATCGAGCGAGCGGTCGCGGTTGTCGCCCATCATGAAGTAATGGCCGGGAGGCACGGTATAAACGCCGGTGTTGTCGAACTGGGCGTTGTCGGAAATCTCCTGGGTGACATAGCTCACACCATTGGGCAGCGTTTCGCGGTATTCGGTAACCGGAATGTCAACGCCGGAGCTGTCGCGGTCGACGGTGGTGCCCACCTGCTCGCGCTCCACGGTCTCGCCATTGATGGTCAAACGCCCGTCGATCATCTGGATCTGGTCGCCCGGCAGGCCGATGACGCGCTTGACGTAGTTTTCGCTCTGGGGCACGGCCGGATCACGGCGATATCGCCCCGCTCGGGGGCGTTGCCCATGATGCGCCCGTTCCAGGGGACCTCGGAATAGGGCAGCGAATAGCGCGAATAGCCATAGCTGTATTTGGACGCCAGAATGTAATCGCCAATCATCAGATTGGACTGCATCGACGCAGTGGGGATGGAAAACGGCTCGAAGGCGAAGGTGCGGAACACCAGAGCAATCAGCAGCGCCTGAACGATGATGACGATGGTTTCGCGCAGTTCGCCCTTGCGGTCTTCTTCTTGGCGGCGTCCGACATAGGGGTGCTCATGGGTTGGAAATCTCGCAGGTTTGTTACGGGAGCGGCCGGGCCGGGTCAACAGGCAGGGCCTCGATGATGACGAAGGCCTGCGCCATGCCATTGTCGTCGGTGATCGAGACGTGGATATGGGGCTGATGCCCCTCGGGAACAAGCCTTGCCAGCATCGCGGCGGCGCCGCCGGTCAGTTTCATCGTGGGTTTGCCGCTGGGCAGATTGACCACGCCCATGTCGCGCCAATAAACGCCGCGGGAAAGGCCGGTGCCCAAAGCCTTGGCGCAGGCCTCCTTGGCGGCGAAGCGCTTGGCGTAGGACGCAGCGCGCAAGCGCCGCCTGTCGGACTTGTTGCGCTCGATCTCGGTAAAGCAACGCTGCGTGAACCGCTCGCCGAAGCGTTCGAGCGTGCGCTCGAGGTGGGCGATTTCGCAGATGTCGTTGCCCAGGCCGATAATCATTGCAGCCCCCTGCTCCCCGGTTTTACAGCCGGCATAGCGGCCAATTCGGGCGGCAGGTTGTCGGGCGAATAGGCGGGAACCTTGTATTGGGTCAACGATACCAGCGGCACGCCCACATCGGCCTCGCCGGCCGAGCGGTCCACGATGCAGGCGGCGGCGATCACGTCGGCGCCCAGGGCCTTTATCGCATCGATGCATTCGCGGATCGAGAGGCCGGTCGAAACGATGTCCTCGACGATGATGATTTTTTCGCCCGGCTTGACCGAAAAGCTGCGGCGCAGTTCGAACACGCCATTGACGCGCTCGGTGAAGATGGCCGGCACGCCCAGATGGCGTGAGGTTTCATAGCCGGGAATGATGCCGCCGACGGCGGGGGAGACGATCTGGGAGACGTCGCCATAGCCTTCGGCCCTGATCTTTTCGGCCAGCGCCTTGCAGAGCTTTTCGGCCTTGTCGGCGAACATGAAAACGCGGTTTTTCTGCAGGAACACCGGCGAGCGCAGGCCCGAGGACAGGATGAAATGGCCTTCGAGCAGCGCATCGCAGGAGCGGAAAATATCGAGGACTTCTTCCTGGGTCATTTGGTTTGGCTCTCCGTTGTCTCTTGCGTTCCCGCTTCAAGCGCGCCTTCCATGCCCGAAATGGCGTTGGCCTGAACCATGCTGGCGCGCTGGACCCGTGAGAGGCCCGGTGTGCGTTTGAGCGTTGCCAGCACGTCTGTCAACTGCGTGAGGTCGTGAACCTCGAGCTCGAAGATAAGCTCATGGGAATCGGCGGCAAGAGCGCGCATGGCCAGATTGGAGATATTGGCATCGCAGGCGGCGATGGCCCCTGTAATCTGGGCCAGCGAGCCGGGCCGGTTCTGGGAATACATCGAAACCACGACCTTGAACCGCGTCTCGGGTTTCCCGGCCATGTCCCAGCGCACGTCGATCCAGCCCACATCCATATCGTGGAAGCCGGCCAGGGCCTCGGATTCCATGGGATAGACTTCCATGCGCCCCGACTGGTGGAAGATGCCGATGATCCGGTCTCCGGGCACGACGCCTTCGCGCGAGATATCGACGGGCATGTTGAAATCGAACCCGACCATCGTGGCGAATTTCTTGATGGCGGTGTGCTGGCCGCCGGGCATGCGGAACTTGAAATATTGCGCATTGCGCAGCGCGAACCAGCCTTCGGCGTCGTTGGCGACGGGCAGCACCAGCCGGCCCTTGCGCCGCCGCTTGCCCTTTAGGGCCGTGGTTTCGCGCGCCAGATCCTCGGCGGTGATGCGCCCCTCGCCGATGGCGGCCAGCATGGAATTGCGGTCGGTGATCGAGAAGCGGTTGGCGAGGGCTGCGATCTCGTCCTCGCTGAGTTGAAGTGACTCGCGCTCGATCACCGCCATGAGCACCTGCTCGCCCAGTGAGATGGCGCGGGCGAAGGCCCCCTGGCGCACGGCACGGCGGACCGCGGACCGGGCCTTGCCGGTCATGGCGATGTTTTCCCAATTGGGCGGCGGGGTGTGGTCGGCATCACGCAGGATTTCCACTTCATCGCCCGAGTGAAGCTGGGTGATGAGCGGCATCACCGTGCCGTTGATCTTGCAGCCCACACAGGTATCGCCGACATCGGTGTGAACGGCATAGGCGAAATCGATGGGTGTGGCGCCGCGCGGCAGGGCGATCAGCCGCCCGCGCGGGGTAAAGCAGAACACCTGATCCTGGAACAGTTCGAGCTTGGTGTGCTCGACGAACTCTTCGGGGTTATCGCCTTCGGTCAGCCGGGCAATTGTCGAGCGCAGCCAGTTATATGCCTGGCTCTCCTCTTCGAGCCTGCGCATATCGCCGGAAATGGCTTCCTTGTAGAGCTGGTGCGCGGCGATGCCGAATTCGGCGATGGCGTGCATTTCCTGGGTGCGGATCTGCAGCTCCACACGCTGGCGGCCGGGGCCGACGATGGTGGTGTGGATCGAGCGGTAATCGTTGGCCTTGGGGACCGAGATATAATCCTTGAACCGGCCCGGCACGACCTTCCAGCTGGTGTGGATGACGCCGAGGGTGCGGTAGCACTCATCGATGGTATCGACGATGACCCGGAAGCCGATCATGTCGGAAAGCTGCTCGAGCGCGATCGCCTTGCGTTCGATCTTGGAATAGATCGACCAGGCCGATTTGAGCCGCCAGGACACCTTTGCCTTGATCCCCTGCCCGGCCAGATGCTCTTCGAGTTCGCTGCGGATTTCCGCGACGATCTCGCGGCTGGAAATCTCCATCTGTGCCAGACGGGAGGCGATGGCGCTGTAGTGCTCGGGATAGAGCGATTTGAACGCGAGATCCTCGAGCTCGTTGCGCATGTCCTGCATACCCATGCGGCCGGCCAGCGGCGCATAGATGTCCATGGTTTCCTGCGCGATGCGGCCGCGCTTGTGGACGGGCATGAATTCGAGGGTGCGCATGTTGTGCAGGCGATCGGCCAGCTTGACCAGCAAAACGCGCACGTCCTGGGAAATGGCCAGCAGCAGCTTGCGCAGGTTTTCGGCCTGAGCCTCCTCGCGGGAAACGAGGTTGAGGCGGTCGATCTTGGTCAGCCCGTCAACGATCTGGCCGATCTCGGTGCCGAACATCTCGTCGATCTCGGCGCGGGTGGCGTCGGTGTCCTCGATAGTATCGTGGAGCAGCGCCACGGCGATCGTGGCATCGTCGAGCTTGAGATCGGTCAGGATGGCGGCGACTTCGAGCGGATGGGCGAAATAGGGGTCGCCCGAGGCCCGCGTCTGGCTGCCATGCTTTTGCATGCCGTAAACGTAAGCCTTGTTGAGCAGGGCTTCGTCGGCATTGGGATTATAGGCGAGAACGCGTTCGACGAGTTCGTACTGACGCATCATGCGCCGGGGTACTCCAGGCAAATTCAAGTTCACAAACTGCAAAGGCGCCGGGCCGGAGCCTGACGCCTTTGCAAATACTATAGGGAAAGGCTTGCGCCGATCAATCGTCGCGACGCTCGGGAGGAGCCAGCGACTCGATGCCGCGGAGCAGCTCTTCCTCGGAAATGGTGTCGAACACCGGACCTTCTTCGTCCGAAGAAGTTTCGATGCGCGGCGCGATATCGGATTCGGGCTCGTCGACTTCCACATACTTCTGGAGCGAGTGGATCAGATCTTCCTGCAGATCGTCAGGCGAAATGGTGCCATCGCCGATCTCACGCAGGGCGACGACGGGGTTCTTGTCGTTGTCGCGATCCACGGTGATCTGGCCGCCAGAGGAGATCATGCGGGCGCGATGGGCGGCCGCAAGAACCAGCTCGAAGCGGTTCGGAATCTTTTCAATGCAATCTTCTACGGTGACGCGTGCCACAGCCGGTCTCCATTGCTTTAGGGGAGTTGCCCGTTCTCTTACACGAGGGCCATGGCGATGACAAGCGGGCGTTTGCCCTGCCGGGCGATGTTAATTTGCGCCCGGGTGAACTTCTTTCGCCCCTGCGGCGTTGAGCCAGATACGTGCTTGCAAATTTTTCCGCCCGTTTTTTGTTTTGGAGCTTTTGTCCATATGTTCGATTCCAGGGAAAAGGTCGTGCTGTTCATAGACGGCGCCAACCTTTACGCCACGTCCCGAGCGCTTGGCGTCGATATCGACTACAAGCGATTGCTGAGCGAGTTTCAGGACACCGCCTATCTGTTGCGCGCCTATTATTACACCGCGCTTGTGGAGGACCAGGAGTACTCCTCGATCCGCCCGCTGATCGACTGGCTCGACTACAATGGCTACACGGTGGTGACCAAGCCCGCCAAGGAATTTATCGACGCGCAGGGGCGGCGCAAGATCAAGGGCAATATGGATATCGAGCTGGCCATCGATGCGCTCGAGATGTCCACCCATTACGATCATCTGGTTCTGTTTTCGGGCGACGGCGATTTCACGGCCCTCGTCGCGGCCCTACAGCGGCGCGGCAAGAAAGTCACCGTCGCTTCGACGCTGACGACGCCAACCCCGATGATTTCGGACGACCTGCGGCGGCAGGCCGATTATTTCCTCGAGATCGCCACCCTGGCCAAGACCGTGGGGCGCCCGCAGGTTGACCGCCAGCAGGCGGCCAGAGAGGATGTTTCGCCCTGATTCTTGAGCGAGACGACCTTGGCGCTTCAGACCAACCCACCATCCGATTGCCCGCTCTGTCCGCGGCTGGCCGAGTTCCGGCATATCAACCGGCAACAGTTTCCTGATTGGCACAACGCGCCGGTGGACAATTGGGGCGATGTTGCCCCGCGCCTGCTGATTGTGGGGCTGGCGCCGGGACTGCGCGGGGCGAACAGGACCGGGCGCCCGTTTACCGGCGATTACGCCGGGGACCTGCTTTATGCGACGCTCAAGAAATTCGGCCTGGCGACCGGCGAGTTCGAGGCCGATCCCAATGACAGTCTGCAGCTCGTCGATACGCTGATCGTCAATTCCGTGCGTTGCGTCCCGCCGCAGAACAAGCCAACGGGAGCGGAAATCGCCACCTGTCGCCAATTTCTTTCTGCGACGATCGCGGCCAACCCGCAGGCAAAAGCGTTCTTTGCGCTGGGCCGTATCGCCCATGAATCGCTGCTCAATGCGTTGGGAGAACGCCGGGCCGCCTTCCCGTTCGGCCATGGACGCGAGCATCAGTTGAGCGACGGGCGGACGCTGATCGATAGCTTCCACTGCTCGCGCTACAACACCAATACGGGGAGGCTGACGACGGAAATGTTCGAGGACGCGATGGGCAAGGCGAAGGCTGTGATAACGGCGGAAGGCTGAGCATCCATCTCCGGCGCTGAGGGTACTGGATCCCGGATCAAGTCCGGGATGACGGCGGTGGGGAGGTTGGGCTCGGGAAAAGCAAGACTGACCAATTGGCAGAAGTCGACGCCATTTTTCTATAGCTCGCCCCTTCTGCTCCGGTCATCCCGGACTTGATCCGGGATCCAGTACACTCGGCAATCGAGGAGGCCCGCCCCTCTCAAGCGGGATCAGCCCTGCTTTAGAATCCGCTGCTTGTCGCGGGCCCAGTCGCGATCTTTCTGGACGTCGCGCTTGTCGTGGGACTTGCGGCCCTTGGCAAGCCCGATCAGCAGTTTGGCCATGCCGCGCTCGTTGAAATAGAGCTTCAAGGGCACGATGGTGTTGCCCTGCCGCTCGACGCCCTTGGCGAGTTTTTCGAGTTCGCGATGCGAGACCAGCAGCTTGCGGCGGCGCTTTTCGTCGTGGTTGAAGCGGTTGGCCTGCACGTATTCGGGGATGTTGGCGTTGATGAGCCAAAGTTCCCCACCCTCGGGCGACACGTAGGATTCGGCGATCTGGGCCTTGCCGTTGCGCAGGGATTTCACTTCTGTCCCGCGCAGCACGATGCCGGCCTCGATGGTGTCGAGAACCTCATAGTCGAACCGGGCCCGGCGGTTTTCAGCCACCATGCCGGTTTCAAGCAGACCTTTTTCTTTCTTTGGTGCCATTCTCTATCGATCAGTTGATGAGCCCGGCGTGGACCAGAGCGGCGTCGATCGCGGCGCGCGTGGTCTCGGTCACCGGGACGAGGGGCAGCCGGATTTCGTCGCCGAACAGACCCAGCTTTGAGGCGGCGTATTTGACGCCCTGGGGGTTGGGCTCGATAAACAATGCCTTATGGAGCGGCGCAAGCCGATCCTGAATGGTGAGTGCCGTGCCGAAATCGCCGGCCTGACAGGCGGCCTGAAACGCCGAGCAGAGCCGGGGCGCGACATTGGAGGTGACTGAAATGCACCCCCTGCCCCCATGGGCATTGAACCCGAGCGCGGTGATATCCTCGCCCGAGAGCATGATGAAGTCCGAGCCGAGCGCAGCGCGCGTCATGGTCGCCTTGCTCATATCCGCGGTCGCGTCCTTGACCCCGACGATGTTGGGCAGGCATCGCGAAGACGCTTCATGGTCTCGACGTTGATATCGACAACGGTGCGGCCGGGCACCGAATAGAGAATGACCGGCAGGCTGGTTGCCTTGGCGATGGCCGAAAAATGCTGAAACAGGCCCTCCTGATTGGGCTTGTTGTAATAGGGCACGATGGTGAGGATGCCATCGGCCCCGGCCTGTTCGGCAAATTCGGCCAGATGAATGGCCTCGCGCGTGGAATTGGAACCCGCACCGGCAATGACGGGAACACGCTTGTCGGCCACTTCAATGGCAATCTCGATGACGCGGCGATGTTCCTCGTGGCTGACCGTCGGGCTCTCGCCCGTGGTACCCACCGGAACCAGGCCGTTGGTGCCTTCCTCGATCTGCCATTTGACGAAGCGCGCCATGGCGTCTTCATCAACAGCACCCTTATGGAACGGCGTTACCAACGCCGTGATCGACCCGGAAAACATGTGAGACAGTCCTTGATTTTCGACAGATGGCGCGCCTGGCAGCCGCCCTTAACGAGATTATCGCGCTTGATCCCTAACGGGGTGTTTCTTGATGGCGCGGGATGACGGTTTTGTCACCCCCAAAACTGGCGCACCATAGTGGCACTTGCGTGGCGCGACAAGACGGGGCCAGGGCCTGATGTTACCGCGATTGTCTGCGCCGCCGGGCGTGGTATGAAGCATCATGTTCAAGCGCGCAACTCCCCTGCCTCAAACACCGCTTTTTTCCGATCTGCCGGTCCGGACGATCGTTTGCGGAGCGGCCCACACCAGGATCGCCGTTCACATTCACGGCGAGATCGCCGACGATGTGCCCCCGATCGTCTGCCTGCCGGGCTATGTGCGCAACATGTCCGATTTCGCCGCGCTGCCGCGCGCCATCAACCGCCTGCCCGATACCGGTTTCGCCTTTATCCTGATCGACCTGCCCGGCCGGGGGCGCTCGTCCTATCTGGGCAAGGGAGCCCGCTATTCCACGCTGGCCGATGCCGATTGCGTGCTCGATGTGATGGCGGCGCTCGATGTGCCGCGCGCCGTTGTGGCCGGCGAAGGCCATGGCGGTCAGGTGGCGATGGTCATTGCCAGCCGCCGGCCGCTCGCGGTTGCCGGAACGATCCTGATCGATGCAGGCCCGGTGACCGATCCGCGCGGCCTGGTACGCACGCGCAACAATTTTCGTCATCTGGCGGCGGTCAAATCGCCTGCGGCGGCCAGTGTCGCCCTGCGCAAGATCTTGAGCACCGACTATCCGGGCGAATCCGAAGTGCGGCTCGATGGGTTCGCGCAGCGCATTTATGCCCAGGATGAACGCGGGAAGCTGCGCGCGCTTTTCGACAGCCAGTTGATCGAGCAGCTCGAACAGTTCGAGTTCGACGATGTTCTCGAACCGCAATGGCCATTGTTCGACACGCTCTCGCACGCGCCGCTGATGATCGTGCGCTCGCAACTGACCGACCAGGTGCGGCGGGCCACATACGATGAAATGACGCATCGTCGGCGCGATGCGGCCACTCTGGTCATCTCCGACCAGGGATCACCGGCGCTGCTCGACGATTCCGCGGAGCATGAGGCCATAGCGGCGTTCTTGCGGGATATCTGCCGGGCGGACGACGAGCAAAGCTGACGCGCAAGCCGCCTACGACTTATTGGCCTTGACCAGCGCCTTGGCCTGCGACACCCATTTTTCGCGTTCGATGCGTCCCTTGAAGGACAGGCGGGCGTTCATCATGGTGATGGATTTGGCGTTCCAGGCGGCAATCTGGCTGAAATGATAGACGCCGTTGTCGTGCAGAACCGATTCAAGTTTGGGGCCGATGCCCTTGATTTTCTTGAGGTCATCGGCTTGCCCGCCAATGGGACCGTCGAGCAGGCCGAGGGCTGGATCGCCGAGATCGCGGGTGGCCGAGGATCCGGCCGCTTGCTGTTGATCGGGCTGCGAGGCCGACGCTGTCTGCCGGCGCGGGCCGAGCATGCGTTTAAGCATGAAGCCTACAAGGCAGCCGATGAAAAAGGCGGCGAGCAGCAGCAGGGCGCTGGGAATGATGTGGGGCGTGGGATCCATGGGTATTGCCTTCAGCCGCGATCTTCGGGTGCGCCATACCAGCCGGTCGCGATGCCGATCAGCACGGCCAGCACCAGAAACGGCCAGTTGATAGCAATCAGATACGCAATGTCACTCACTGCCAAGCCCCTCTTCCCCAATCGGTGCGCGTCGATAGCTGGTGCGCACACCCATTATGCTATTGCGCAATATCCTCGAAGCTGAAGACGATGCGCCGGTTTTTAGCCTTGCCAGCCGCCGTATCGTTGGATGCGACGGAAGGCTTGCCCCATAACCGACGGCGAAAAGGCGCTGCGGGTCGATCCCCTGCTCCACCAACCGATCAACCACGGCCTCGGCACGGCTGAGGGACAGGACGAGATTGGTTTCGGCGCGCCCATCGGCGTCGGTATGTCCTTCTACATAAACCGGCAGCGAAGGGCAAACGGCCAGTATGCCGGCGATTTCGGCGATCACGCCTTCCGAAGCCGCGGTCGGCGCCGTGCGGCCCGAAGCAAATGATATCGGGTTGTTCGCGGTGAGCGCTGTGACCTGCTCGCGGCACTGAGCTGCCTGGGCCGACAGGTCGGTGTCTGTGGTTGCGGTATCGGCCGGGGCGACAGGCTGTTCTGCCGACGCATCGTTCTGGACGATTGGATTGTCGGCGGGTGCGGGCTCAGGGTCTTGCTGGAGCTGTGCCGCATCGTCGGACGGCTCGCTGGCCTCCGCAGTCAATTGGGGAGCCGTGTCCGTCTCATTTTCGAGCGGTTCCGGCTCAGGCGCACCGGCGTCGGCGTTTTCTGTTGTATCTCCAGTCTCAGCGGTATGTTCCTCAAGCAGATCTTCAACCGACTCCACGATGTCCTGCGCAAGCGGATCGGCGGGTTGAGCGGCTTGCTCCTGGTTCGGGCCGGATGTTTCGACCGCGACGACCCATTCGGTTCCGGTGCCGACTGAAGAACCAAGCACGTCGGTCAGTGCCGCGATATCCTGATCGGGCGCCAGAGTACCCGAAACGCTCCATTCCCCTTCATCATAGGCGATCGAACCGTCAACCAGCATTTCGCTCGCTGCGATGGCCTTCATGGCGTCGCGCAAAAAGCCAAGGGGCGCGCCTTCGGCAATCGTCATGCCATCGTGGTCGCTCCCTGCCCGCTCGGCCAGGATGGTGGCGATCGAAGCGTAGGGCACGTTTCCGGTCAGCGTGGGCTGGCCGGCAGCGATCTGGATAACCCAGGCGAAGGGTTCTCCGGATTCAGCGCCGTTCTCCACCGTCTGATCGAGTGACTGATACTGGGCGAGGGCCGCTTGGGTTGGGTCAGCAAGACGAAAGCTGGTACGGCAAATGAGAGAAGGCGGGGAAAAATCATTCAAAGCCAATAAGTTTGCGCCGCGAGGCGGCAATGTCGGTCGACTCGGTAATCGGGCCCATGAGTGTAAAGCATTTCGGGCTGTAGCGAAGCCATTGCACGCCCTGATTTCCTGGGCAAATGGGCCGAACGCAAAAAGAAAGGCCCGGCAAGTGCCGGGCCTTTCCAAAAATCGCCTCGAGGCGAAGAGTTCTTAGAACTCTTTGGAAGCTTCGAAGGTCAGCTTGTAGTGATCGTCGGTGTCGGCGAACACGCTCAGGCCGGTTTCGAAACCGCCGCCCGGTGCGTAGGTCACACCAGCAACACCGTAGATGTAGTCAGCGCCACCGTTGTCGGTGTAGCCAAGTTCAGCGTTGGCAGCGATGGTTTCGGTGACGTCAACGTCAACACCGCCGTAAACGGTGAAGATATCAACAGCAACGTCTTCCTGGTAGCCGGCGCCGAGGTAGACGGCAACGGTTTCAGTGGCGTCGAACGAACCTTCAGCAGCAATGCCCCAATCGTTGTCGCCGCCGATTTCGTCGATGAACGCATCAACGTCGAGCGTGAACATGTCGAGGGTTGCAGTCGCACCGAGCGAAGCAATGTAGTCACCGCCATCATCAAAGATCACAGCAGCGCGAGCTTCGAACGAGTCGAACTCTGCGGTCAGAGCAGCGTAGAAGTTGACCGGATCAGTGGCACCATAGAGGTCGCCAAGGAGAACGGCAGCTTCAGCCGAGAACATGCCGCCGTCATATTCGACGCCGAGCAGTGCAGTGCCGTCGCCGTCGAGGTCTTCGAGACCTGCGATGACGGTGAAGCCATCAGCAACCAGCGATTCGATGGTGATGACGTGGCCACCCTGAGCAACGGTGTTGGTCAGTTCGCCTTCATCGAGATCCCAATCGAAATCGCCGTGCTCGTCGCCACCATAGGTGCGGTCGAGAACTTCGGTGTCGAGGATCTTGTCCTTCAGACCAGCCGAAAGAACGGTGGTGTCACCGAACTGAACGTAGGCCTGATCAACAACGGGATCTTCCGAATAGGTGTGCACGAAGCCAGTGACGGTCTCGGTGTCATCGTCGACGAACGAGATGAACGCAACAGCCGCGCCAGCGTCGGTCTGGGTGGTAGCTTCGAAGGCCAGTTCCCAATCAACGTTGGAATGGATTTCGTAAGCGCCGAGGTCTTCGTGGATGTATTCGTAGGACACTTCACCCGAGATCGACAGGCAGGTGTCGTCGGATTCGATGGTCAGGCCCGAGATGCCGTAGGCATCGCAACGCCGAGCGACACAAAAGTCGCCGGAATCGGATCAGCGGCCTGGGCACCCGTCGACAGGGCCAGAACAGCTGCAGAACCCAGAAGAAGGCTCTTAAGTTTCATAATTGACCTCCAAAGTCAGTCATTCAGTTTGTTTGTGCCGGGCTATCCGGCAGTTTGTCGAAACGCGACCACATTATTGTTGGTGTCGTGTGTTGCCGTCGCGTTGCGACCGACAAACGATCCCATGCATGGATTCGCAAGACCCACTCTAGCGATGCCGGTTGAGCGCGCAACAGCCGTTAGCCCTGTTCAACAGCCGTTCGGGCGGGTTGCAAAGGCATTGTTGCAAAATGTCCACACATACGGAAACCACTCGTTAATATTTGAGGCAATTAGCCTTTACGACTCCTTTATGTATCGCCTGCGAAAGACTGTGACGCGCGCAGGTTTCGCAAAACAGCCACATTGGTGATGTGCTTGGGTTCGGACCGCCGCCCGGTCCTATAGAGGTTTGTTATTGTCCCACTGGCCCCCATTATCGTCACGCGCGTGCAGCGCGGCACTGGTTATCTCGATGCTGATGGCCGGCAGCGTGGTGGCCCAGGACGACGCCGCCGATGTCGAGCAGATGATGACCGATGCCGAAGCGCTGGTGGTGGGAATCGATGTGACCACCCGATGCGCGCTCTTTGACACCGCGATCGACTATCTTTCACCGCTCGAACAGGTTGCGGCCCAGATCCGGCTTCGCGAAATCGTCGCCGCGGCATCCGAGGAGATCGAGGACACACCCGATCGGGTTGCGCAGATGCGTGCCGGGGCGGCGGCGCGGGTCTGCGGCGATCCGGACCTGGCGCCCTATATGAGTTTCAGCCGGCAGATCGCGCGCGACGTTATCGACATCGCCCTTGTCGCCTGGAAAACCATTGACGTGCCGGGCTGCAATTATTTCGCAGATGACGGTTTCATGCAGGCGGCCGAACGGGCCAGCGCCGCGGCGCAACAGGCGACTCTGGAGGGAGAGGCAAACCGCATCGCCTATATAGAGCAGCGCGGCGCGGCCTGGGCCGAGGTCTTTGCCGCCAATTGCACGAATCTTCGCTTTGAGCCGGTCGAGACATTGCCGGGACAGATCGCCCTGGCGCTACCGACCGAATAGGTCCTGGAGCACTTCTGCCTTTCACTTGCTCGGCCCTGCGGGTCCGAGCCGGACAGGCGGCATCAACTTGTCCAGAAAATGCTCCAATTCCCCCCTTCCAGCCTGCGCGATATTGCGCTAAACCCCTCTTCGAATGGGGCTGTAGCTCAGTTGGGAGAGCGCGTCGTTCGCAATGACGAGGTCGTCGGTTCGATCCCGATCAGCTCCACCATTTCCTTCTCTTACGGGCCGCACCGCTCACGGCATGACGCGCTAAAACCGCGCTATGCCGTTCACTGGCCCTCCGAGGGGCGCGCGAAACGTCGCGCGGGGTCCTCGGCGGTGCCTCGTCCGTCTGTCTCACGGCGCGTACCACTGCGGGCATGACGGCGCTAAAACCGGGCCTATGCCCTACGTTGCGCCTGCGACGGCGCGGCGAAAACGTTCGCCGGGGTCCTCGGTTTTACCTCGTCCATTTCCTTCTCTCATGGGCCGTAATGCTCACGGCATGACGCGCTAAAACCGCGCTATGCCGTTCACTGGCCCTCCGAGGGGCGCGCGAAACGTCGCGCGGGGTCCTCGGCGGTGCCTCGTCCGTCTGTCTCACGGCGCGTACCACTACGGGCATGACGGCGCTAGAACCGCGCCTATGCGCTACGTTGCGCCTGCGACGGCGCGGCGAAAACGTTCGCCGGGGTCCTCGGCTGCGCCTCGTCCATTTCCTTCTCTCACGGGCCGTACCGCTCACGGCATGACGCGCTAAAACCGCGCTATGCCGTTCACTGGCCCTCCGAGGGGCGGCCGAAACGTCGGCCGGGGTCCTCGGCTGCCTCGTCCATCTGTCTCTCCTTATGGCGGTCAGCCGGGAAGCTGGGCTAACAGACGCTTTGCCGAGAGGAGATGCGGGCGGTCGATCATGCGGCCCTCGAGCCTGAGGGTTCCGGCCCCGGGTTATCGGCAAAGGCGGCGATGACGGCCCTTGCGTGAGCGATTTCGGCTTCGGTGGGGGAGAAGGCGGCGTTGATGACGGCGATCTGGGTGGGATGGATGGCCATCATGCCCGAAAAGCCGTCGCGGCGGGCGCGCGCCGCATATGCCCTGAGCCCTTCGGTATCGATGAAATCGGGATAGACCGTCTCGATGGCCGGGACGCCCGCCGCGTGGGCGCCGAACAGGGTGAGACTGCGCACCATTTCGTAGGGCGGCGTATAACTTCCACCGGGGCGGCGGGCCGTGGTGGCACCGACGGCGGCGGGGAGGTCCTCGGCGCCCCAGGTCAACCCGCACAGGCGGCTGGCGACGGCACCATAGGTGCCAAGCCCGAACACCGCCCTGGGGGTTTCGGTGGCGATGGGCAGGATCGGGATGTGCGACAGACCGAGCATGGCGGCCAGCTCGGCGACGGAGCTTCCCGATTCCGATTTGGGCAGCACCAGAGCGTCGGGCTTGGCAGAAAGGATCGACTCGAGATCGGCGGCGAGATCGGGGGAGCCGAGCGGATTGACGCGGACCATCAATGTCACCTCGCGGCTGGCGCTCGAAAGGAACTGCGCCACATCCTTGCGCGCCCAGGGTTTTCGCTCGGGCAGCACCGAATCCTCAAGATCGAGGATCACGGCATCGGCGTCGCTTTTCAGCGCCTTTTCCATGCGGTCCGGGCGATCTCCGGGGACAAAGAGCAGTGAGCGCAGCCTCATTTTGGCCTCCGCCGGATCAGTGCGGTGCGCGTGCAGGTGCAGACGATTTCGTCGTGCTGGTTGATGGCGCGATGGGCGAAGGTGACGATGCCCGCTTCAGGGCGGCTGCCGGAAGCGCGCAGGTCGATCACCTCGGATTCGATCCTCAGCGTGTCGCCAATGAATACGGGTTTGGGCATTCTGACCGCGTCATAGCCCAGATTGGCGATCAGTGTTCCGAGGGTCGTTTCAGCGACCGATATGCCCACCATCAGCGAGAAGGTGAACGTGCCGTTGACGACGATCCGGCCGAACTCTGTGCCCTTTGCGTATTCGGCATCGAGGTGGAGCGGCTGGGGGTTGTGAGTCAGTGTGGTGATGAGCAGATTGTCCGCCTCGGTGACCGTGCGGCGGATGGGATGGGCGATGGTATCGCCAATCGACCAATCGTCGAAATAGCGCCACTCATTGATTTTCTCCGCAATTTCCACCAGAACCGTGCCTTCGGTGACTTGCTCGCCGCTCGATGCATTGATCGCGGCGACGGTGCCGTCAAAAGGTGCTGACAGAGTGTATTCCATTTTCATCGCTTCGAGGACGATGAGCGTTTCGCCCTTTGCGACCCGCTGGCCGACGGCAATGGGAATGGCGGTCACCTTGCCGGGGATGGGGGCGAGAACTGCCCCATCGGCTGCCGCGCCGCCATGGGTGGCGTCGGTGCGGTCGGGGGCGAAGGCGAAGATTTCGCCTGCCTCGGCGATGAGGGTGCGGTGAGGCGATTTGTGGACGATGCGCGTGCTTGGGTGCTGGGGTGGGGTCTGTTCGAGGAGAGCGAAACCGTGACCGGTTCTGACGCCAGGCGCATGCGTATTGTGCGGTTCGGTTCGGCATTCATGCGGAATCCGACGAGATCGCTCCAAGCCCCCTGCCCTTGCGGCAGCATGGATTGCGCTGCAAGTTCAAGGGCTTGTGCGGACGGTTCGACAGGTTGATTCAGTGTATCGCCGTGGCGTTCGATGAAACCGGTGTCGATGTTTCCGGCGCTAAAATCGGGTTCGGACAGCGCGCGGGCGAGGAAGGCGGCGTTGGTTTTGACCGGGTGGATGGCGATGGACCGGCAGGCTGTTTCAAGCCGGTCGATGGCCTTCTGGCGCGTGTCGCCGTGGGCGATGAGTTTGGCGATCATGGGATCATAAAACGAGGTGATGGCATCGCCGGTTTGAACGCCGGTTTCGATGCGGACGCCCTCGGGCAGTTCGAAGATTTCGAGCGTGCCGGTCGAGGGCATGAAGGCGTTGGCAGGGTCTTCGGCGTAGAGTCGGGCTTCGACGGACCAGCCGGAAAAGCCCAATTGATTCTGTGACTTGGGAAGGGTTTCTCCCGAAGCGATTCTGAGTTTGCCATTCGACGAGGTCGACGCCGGTGATCGCTTCGGTGACCGGGTGTTCGACCTGCAAACGGGTGTTCATTTCCATGAACCAGATGCGGTCGGCACGCAGGCCGTCCGAGGCGTCGGCGATGAATTCTATGGTGCCCGCCCCTACGTAATTGACCGCATGGGCGGCCTTTATGGCGGCAGCACAGATGGCGGCGCGGGTCGGCTCATCCATTCCGGGCGCCGGGGCTTCCTCGATCACCTTCTGGTGGCGGCGCTGGAGCGAGCAATCACGCTCGAACAGGTGCACGACATTGCCGTGCCGGTCGCCGAACACCTGCACCTCGATATGGCTCGGGCGGGTGACGTATTTTTCGAGCAGCACGCGGTCGTCGCCAAAGGCACTTTTCGCCTCGCGCCGGCACGATTGCAGCGCGGCTGAAAAATCCTCGGGCCTTTCGACCTTGCGCATGCCCTTGCCACCGCCACCGGCAATGGCCTTGATCAAGAGAGGATAGCCTATCTCGTCGGCGGCGGGGATAAGTGTCTGGGGGGACTGGTCCGCGCCCATATAGCCGGGCGTTACGGGCACGCCCGCCTCTGCCATGAGTTTTTTGGCCGCGTCCTTTAAGCCCATCGCCTCGATGGAGGCCGGGTCGGGCGACCCATCAGCCCGGCATCGATAACACCTTGCGCGAACTGGGCATTTTCCGACAGGAAACCGAAACCGGGATGGACGGCATCGGCCCCGGATTCGAGGGCGGCGGCGATGATCGTGTCCTCGCGCAAATAGCTGTCGCTGACCGGTGACGGGCCGATATGGACGGCTGCGTCGGCCATGCGGACATGGAGCGCGCCAGCATCGGCGTCCGAGAATACCGCAACAGTTTCAACGCCCAGGCGCCGGGCTGTGCGGATGATGCGGCAGGCGATTTCGCCGCGATTGGCGATGAGGAGACGCTTGATCATCATCTACATCCTGAACAGCCCGAATTGCGGCGCTCGGGGATCGGGGCGTTCAGCGTGACGCGGAAGCGAGGCCCAGAACTTCGCGGGTTTGGGCTGGATCGATGATGCCGTCATCCCAGAGCCGCGCCGTGGCGAAATAGGGATTGCCCTCGGCCTCGTAGCGGGCGCGAATGGGATTCTTGAAGGCCTCCTCGTCCTCTGCGCTCCAGTTTTCGCCTTTTGATTCAAACCCATCGCGCTTGACGGTGGCGAGGACCGATGCGGCCTGTTCGCCGCCCATCACCGAGATGCGGGCGTTGGGCCAGGTGAATAGGAACCGCGGGGAATAGGCGCGGCCCGCCATGCCGTAGTTTCCGGCGCCGAAACTGCCGCCGATGATGAGGGTGATTTTGGGCACCGTAGCCGTGGCGACGGCGGTGACGAGCTTGGCGCCGTCCTTGGCGATTCCGCCCGCCTCATATTTGCCGCCGACCATGAAGCCGGAGATATTTTGCAGGAAAAGCAAGGGTATACGGCGCTGGCAGCACAACTCGATAAAGTGGGCGCCCTTGAGCGCGCTTCGGAAAACAACACGCCATTGTTGGCGATGATGCCGATTTTGGTGCCCCAGAGTTCGGCAAAGCCGGTGACCAGCGTCGTGCCGTAGTTCGCCTTGAACTCGTGAAAGCGCGATCCGTCCACGATGCGGGCGATGATTTCGCGCACATCATAGGGGGCTCTGACATCCAAGGAATTATGCCGTAAAGGTCTGAAATATCGTAATTATTTTTTTCTACGCCCAATGTATCCCCGGTGGACTCGCGCCCCACGCCCAGTGGACTGTCCGCAAGGGTGGAGACGATGTCGCGGATAATGGTCAGCGCGTGCCCGTCATTTTCGGCGATGTGATCGACGACGCCGGACTTCTTGCCGTGGGTTTCGGCGCCGCCCAGTTCCTCGGCCGAGATGATCTCGCCGGTGGCGGCTTTGACCAGCGGCGGGCCGGCGAGAAAGATCGTGCCCTGATTGCGCACGATGACCGTTTCGTCGCTCATGGCGGGAACATATGCCCCGCCAGCGGTGCACGACCCCATGACGCAGGCGATCTGGGGGATCGATTGGGCCGACATCTGCGCCTGATTGAAAAAGATGCGCCCGAAATGGTCGCGGTCGGGGAACACTTCGGCCTGAAAGGGCAGATTGGCACCGCCGGAATCGACGAGGTAGATGCAGGGCAAACGGTTTTCGAGGGCGATTTCCTGGGCGCGGAGGTGCTTTTTGACTGTCAGGGGAAAGTATGCGCCACCTTTGACGGTGGGATCGTTGCACACGATCATCACCAGACGGCCCGAGACCTGCCCGATGCCGCAGATGATGCCGGCGCCCGGTGCTTCGTCTGCATACATTCCGTTGGCGGCCAGTTGGCCGATTTCGAGAAAGGGAGAGCCGGGATCAAGGAGGCGCTCGACGCGGTCGCGGGGGAGAAGTTTGCCGCGCGCCACATGGCGCTGGCGGGAGGTTTCGGGGCCGCCGAGGGCGGTCCTGGCGACGGTATCGCGCAGCTCGGCGGCCAGCGCGCGATTGTGCGCGGCGTTGGTGCGAAAGGTCTCGGACGCCGGGTTGATGGCGGATTGGAGGGTGGGGGCGGTCATGCCATGCGCCTCGCTAGGGCGGCGGTGAATGCGGAGATGCTGCTGCTGGATCCCGGGAATAAATCCCGGGATGACAGAGGGAGGCTTTGGGTGCGCTGGTGACCCATCATATCCCGATCACCTCGCGCCCGATGAGGAAGCGGCGGATTTCGTTGGTACCGGCTCCGATATCGTAGAGTTTTGCATCGCGGACGAAGCGTTCGACCGGCCATTCCTTTGTATATCCGGCGCCGCCCAGCGCCTGGACGGCTTCGAGCGACACCTTTACAGCGTTTTCCGAGGCCAGGAGGATGGCGCCGGCGGCATCAAACCGCGTGGTCTGGCCCGCATCGCAGGCTTTGGCCACCGCATAGACATAGGCGCGGGACGAATTGAGCGCGACATACATATCGGCGATTTTTGCCTGCATGAGCTGGAATGAGCCGATGGGCGCGCCGAACTGCTTGCGATCGCGGATATAGGGCAGCACGGTATCGAGACACGCCTGCATGATGCCGAGCGGGCCGGCGGCGAGGACGACGCGTTCGTAGTCGAGGCCCGACATCAGGATTTTCACCCCCTGCCCTTCGGCGCCCAGGACATTTTCGGCCGGAACCTCGCAATCGGTGAAAACGAGTTCGGCGGTGTCCGAGCCACGCATGCCCATCTTGTCGAGTTTGGGGGAAACGGAAAAGCCTTTCATGGCTTTTTCGATGATGAAGGCGGTAATGCCCTTGGGACCGGCGGCGGGATCTGTCTTGGCGTAAACGATCAACACATCGGCTTTGGGCGCGTTGGTGATCCAGAATTTGGTGCCGTTGAGGACATAGCGATCCCCGCGCTTTTCGGCGCGCAGGGACATCGAGACGACATCGGACCCTGATCCGGCTTCGGACATGGCGAGGGCGCCCAGATGTTCGCCGGAGATCAGTTTGGGCAGGTATTTGCGCTTTTGGCCTCGGTGCCCCAGCGGCGGGTCTGGTTGACCGCGAGGTTGGAGTGGGCGCCGTAGGACAGGCCCACCGAGGCCGAGGCGCGGGAGACTTCCTCGACGGCAACGCAGTGTTCGAGATAGCCAAGACCCAGGCCGCCAAATTCCTCTTCCACGGTGATGCCATGCAGTCCGAGTGCGCCCATCTCGGGCCAGAGGTCGATGGGAAACGTATTGGTTTGGTCGATCTCGGCGGCACGCGGCGCGATCTTGTCGCTGGCGAAACGGTGGGTGGTCTCGCGGATGGTATCGGCCATGTCGCCGAGGGCGAAATCGAGATGGGTCATTGTGGTCTCCTCAGCTCCATGAACGCTTCTCGATGAAGATCAGCGCCGGGTTTTCCAGCAGGCGCTTGAGGCGCTGGATGAATTTAGCGGCGTCGTAGCCATCGACGATGCGGTGATCGAAGCTGGACGAGAGGTTCATCATGGTGCGCACGGTCACCTGATTGTTGATGAACACGGGGCGGCCCATGAGCTTGTTGGGGCCGATGATCGCCACTTCGGGGTGGTTGATGATCGGGGTGGCGGCAACGCCACCCAGAGCGCCGAGGCTGGTCAGGGTGATGGTGGAGCCCGAAAGCTCGTCGCGGGACGCCCTGCCCTCGCGCGCCGCGTTGGTGACCCGGCTCATCTCGCGGGCGCAATCCCAGATGTCGAGCGCCTCGACGTGGCGGACGACAGGGACCATGAGGCCTTCGGCGGTTTGCGTGGCAATGCCGATATGGATGGGCTCGAACTGGCGCAAGACGCCCGCTTCGGCGTCGTAATGGGCGTTGACGTGCGGAAACTCGGGCAGCAATTGCGCAAGCGCCCGCATGAAGAAGGGCAAAAGCGTGAGCTTGGGCTGGGCGCCCTGCGCGAGGCGTTGATCTCCCGCGCAGCCCTTCGAGAGCGGTCATGTCGCAATCCTCCACATAGGAGAAATGCGGGATGGAGCGGGCGGAGAGTTCCATGCGCTCGGCGATCTTTCGACGCAGGCCGATGATCTTTTTCTCGTGGACGCCCTGGCGCTCGCGGGCGGCGGGCTCGGGCGCCCTGGACTTGAGATGGGCATCGAGGTCGGCATCGGTGATGCGGCCTTCGGGCCTGTACCGATGACGTAGTTGAGGTCGATATCGAGATCCTCGGCGCGGCGGCGGGTGGCCGGGGCGATGAGGATTTGGTGGTGGGGAGTGGGTTTGGACTCTGCGCTTGTGGCCCGCTCTGCCTGGACTCCGGGAACAGGCCCCGGAGTGACAGGTTGGGGGTTGGAGACGCTGAAGACTGGGCCGCGGGCGCTTCTCCATCCCCTGTCATCCCGGCCTTGAGCCGGGCTCCATCAGGCTCGGAGGATGGAGTTCTCTCACCGGCGCCGGGGTACTGGGTCCCGGGTCTTCGCCCGGGATGACGGGGGTGGGTGGGACGGCGGAGGGGGATGGAGCCGCAGGCGCTTCTTCTTCCCCATCGCTTCCCCGGTCAAGGCCGGGGTCCATGGGTGCTTGCCGTTCGCTCGCCGGTTCGCTTCGGCTCGGGCGGGCCCCGGCATTCGCCGGGGAAGTGGGGGGTGGGGCGGCCTCTGCCTCCGCCTCGCCTTCGATCTCAAGCTCGACCAGAACGGAGCCGACGGGCGCCTTGTCGCCTTCGGCGCCGAAGAGTTTAAGCACCGTGCCGGCGACCGGCGAGGTCATGTCGATTGTCGCCTTGTCGGTCATCACGTCGACGAGCGTCTGGTCTTCCTCGACGTGGTCGCCGACCTTGACGTGCCAGGCGGTGATTCGGCTTCGGCGACGCCTTCGCCGATATCGGCAAGCGGAAGGAATAGGTTTTCATGCCACCGCCTCCACACAGCGCTTGAGCGCTTTGGCGACGCGCACCGGGCCGGGGAAATAATCCCATTCGAAGGCGTGCGGGTATGGGGTGTCCCAGCCGGCGACGCGCTCGATCGGGCGCGCAGGTGATAAAAACACCGCTCCTGTATGAGCGCGGAAAGTTCACCGCCGAAGCCGCCGAACCGCGAGGCTTCGTGGACGATGACGCAGCGGCGGTCTTTTTGACCGATTTGACGATGGCGTCGATATCAAGCGGCACGATGGAGCGTAAATCGATCAGTTCGCGTCGATGCCGGATTCGGCAATGGCGGCGTTGCTGACGTGAACCATGGTGCCATAGGCGAGCCACCGTCGCCTCCCTGCCCTCGCGCATGACCGAAGCCGACCCGAGCGGCACGGTGTAATGACCGGCGGGGACTTCGCCGAGCTTGTGTTCGGCCCAGGTGGTGAGCGGCTTGTCGTGGTGGCCGTCGAAGGGGCCGTTATAGAGCCGCTTGGGTTCGAGAAAGATCACCGGGTCGTCCTCCTCGATGGCGGCGAGCAGCAGACCCTTGGCATCGTAGGGATGGAGGGGATAACGGTTTTCAGCCCCGTCACATGCGCAAAGATCGCCTCGGGGCTTTGCGAATGGGTCTGGCCGCCGAAAATGCCGCCGCCATAGGGCGAGCGGACGGTGATGGGGCACCAGAATTCGCCATTAGAGCGATAGCGCAGGCGGGCCGCTCGGACACGAGCTGTCGTAGGCGGGCAGGATATAGTCGGCGAACTGGATTTCGACGATGGGCCGCAACCCGTAGGCGCCCAGCCGATGGCCGTGGCGACGATGCCGCCTTCGGAAATGGGGGAGTCGAAACAGCGGCTTAGCCGTGTTTTTTCTGCAGTCCTTCAGTGACGCGGAACACGCCGCCGAAATAACCCAGTCCTCGCCGAACACCAAGGTGTCGGGTCGCTGCCGAGCTTGATGTCCAGGGCGGAATTGAGCGCCTGAATCATGTTCATGGCCGGCATGGGAGACCCTCGTCATTTGCGGCCGTCGCACGACGCCAGCTACGCACACCGTCGTCATCCGGCCTTGAGCCGGGAGCCAGTACGCTCAGAGGATGCGGAACGCGCCGCGGGGGACAGATTTCCGACGCCGAGGGTACTGGGTCCCGGGTCTTCGACCGGGATGACGCTGGTTCTCGGTGATGCGGCCGAAGACAGGATCATTATCATACCCCGCCTCCCGGCGCTGTTCGCGGATGCGCCAGTCGGGGTGGGCGAAGACGTCCTCGAACATTTCGCGCGGATTGGGCTTGGACTGGCCCAGCGTGCCGATGGCTTCGGCCTGCTTGACGGCGGATTTGATGTCGGCGGTCAGCTCGGCGATGAGCGCCTCGTGCTGTTCTTCGGACCATTCGCCGATGGCGATGAGGTGGGCTTTCAGCCGCTCCAGCGGGTCGCCCAGGGGCCATTTGGAGGCTTCGTCCTCGGGGCGGTAGCGGGTGGGATCGTCGGAGGTGGAGTGTCCGGCGGCGCGATAGGTGAAAAACTCGATCAGCGTGGGGCCATGATTGGTGCGGGCGCGGTCGGCGGCCCATTGGGTCGCGGCATAGACGGCGAGGAAATCATTGCCGTCGACCCTAAGACCGGGAATGCCATAGGCGATGGCCTTGGCGGCAAAGGTGGTCTCCCCGGCTCCGGCAATGCCGGAGAACGAGGAAATGGCCCATTGGTTGTTCTCGACGCAGAGGATAACCGGCGCCTTATAGACGGCGGCGAAAGTCAGGGCTTCGTGAAATCGCCCTCTGCCGTCGTGCCGTCGCCCACATGACCATGGCGATCTTGTCGTCGGATTTGAAGGCCGAGGCCATGGCCCAGCCCACGGCATGGCCGAAGCGCGAGCCGACATTGCCCGAAAGGGAATAAAAGCCGTAGTCGCGGGCCGAATAGAGAATGGGAAGCTGCGACCGCGTAAGGGATCGCGCTCGTTGGAATAGATCTGGTTGCACAGATCGATCAGCGGATAGTTCCGCGCCATCAGCCAGGAGAGCATGCGATAAGTGGGGAAATTCATATCCCCAAGGTCAAGCGCCAGCGCCTGGGCCGCGCCAATGGCCTCTTCGCCCAGCGATTTCATGTAAAAGCTGGTCTTGCCCTGCCGGTGGGCGCGGAACATCCGCTCATCGAACAGGCGCGTCTTGAGCATGGCGGTGAGCCCGGCGCGCAGCGTATCGGGGTCCAGGCGCGGGTCCCAGGGGCCGACCGCCCTGCCCTTTTCGTCGAGCACGCGGATCAGCCCATAGGGCAGATCGCGCATGTCGCGCTCGGGCTCGGAAATGTCCGGGCAGCGCACAGCGCCGGCCTCGGGCACCTCAATGTGAGAAAAATCGACGGGCTGGCCGGGCCGCGCCGGCGGCTCGGTACGTAAAACGATAGTGCCGGGCGGTTGGATTTATCGCGTCGTGCGACTGTGTCCATGCTGCTCTCCTCCCCGATTGCAACATTGGGCTTTGATCAATATTACTACCAATCAAAGGGGAGAACTTGACTTCATTCTCCGACTATCCCGTAATGGTTGGATATTTCATCCTATCATTTCACGCATATTGAGGAGACGATCACATGGACGAGATGGATCGCAAGATTCTGGCAGTGGTCCAGAATGACTCGTCCCTGTCCGTCGCCGATATGGCGGAGAAAGTGGGCCTGTCGCACACACCCTTCTGGCGGCGTCTCAAGCGCCTGGAAAAGGACGGGGTCATCAAGGGCGGGTTTCGATCCTCGACCAGCACAAGCTGGGGCTCGATATCACGGTCTTTGCCATATTAGACTCAAGCAGCACGATGAGGAAACGCTTGAAGCGTTCGAGCGGGAGGTCGCCGACTATCCGGAGGTTGTGGAATGTTATTCCATGAGCGGGGGAGACCGACTATGTGGTGCGTGCGCTGGTCGCCTCGATTGAGGAATATGAGCGGCTTTTGAAGCGCAAGCTGTTGCATTTGCCCGGCGTTGTGGCCATCAACTCCCATTTCGCGCTCAAGTGCATCAAGCTCACGACCAAGCTGCCGATCGCTGCGGAAACAGCGCGCTAAACGGGAAACGGCCTCACGTCCCGGATGACTGAATAAGAGGAGACGGCTTTGAAAATTCTAGTCCGGTCAAGCGGGTGCTCGACGCCAACATCACCGTGCGGGTGAAATCGGACGGCACGGGCGTCGATCTCGCCAACCAGAAGATGAGCATGAACCCGTTCGACGAAATTGCCGTCGAAGAGGCGGTCAAGCTCAGGGAAGCGGGCATCGCCACCGAGATCGTCGCCGTTTCCATCGGGCCGGCGCAGGCGCAGGATACGCTGCGCACCGCCCTGGCCATGGGCGCCGACAGCGCCATTCTGGTCAAGACCGATGAGACGATCGAGCCGCTGGCGGTTGCGAAAATCCTCAAGGTGATCGCCGAGCAGCAAGGCCCCGATCTGGTCATCATGGGCAAGCAGGCCATCGACGACGATTCCAACCAGACCGCGCAGATGCTTTCGGCCCTGCTCGGCTGGCCGCAGGCGACGTTTGCCTCCAAGGTTGAAATTGCCGATGGCAAGGCAACCGTGACACGTGAGGTCGATGGGGGACTTGAAAACGCTCGAGATGAGCCTGCCGGCGGTTGTTTCGACCGATCTGCGGCTCAACACGCCCCGTTATGCCTCGCTGCCCAATGTGATGAAGGCCAAGAAAAAGCCGCTCGAGGAAATCGATGCCGCCAGCCTTGGCGTGGCGCTTGCGCCGACGCTGAGCGTGGTATCGACCGCCAAGCCGGCCGAGCGCAAGCACGGTTCTATGGTGAGTTCGGTGGCCGAACTCGTTGAAAAGCTCAAGACGGAGGCTCGGGTGCTATGAGCATTCTCATCCTCGCTGAACACGATAATTCCACCCTTGCCATTGCCACGGCCAAGGCCGTTGCCGCTGCGCAGAAGATCGGTGGCGATATCGATGTGCTGGTGGCCGGGTCCGGTTGCGGCCAGGTCGCCGAGGCTGCGGCAAAGCTCGACGGGGTCGCCAAGGTACTGGTGTCCGACGCTGACGCCTATGCGCACCAGCTTGCCGAACCGGTCTCGGAATTGCTGGTGCATCTGGCGGGCGGGTACAGCCATATCGTTGCGCCGCGACCACTTCGGGCAAGAACGTGATGCCGCGTGTGGCGGCGTTGCTCGATGTGATGCAGGTTTCCGATATTACCGCCGTGCTGTCAAACAAGCGTTTCGAGCGGCCCGTTTATGCGGGGGCGGCGATCCAGACCGTCGAAGCCACGGCGGACAAAATCGTTGTCACCGTGCGCGCATCGGCGTTCGACGCCGTGGGCGACGGCGGTTCGGCCCCGCTCGAAGCGGTCGATTTTGCGCCCTCGGCTCCTAAGGTGAAATTTGTCTCGCGCGACACCCCGGTCAGCGCCGGGCCGGAACTTGCCAATGCGCGGATCGTGGTTTCGGGCGGACGGGCGCTGGGCTCGGCGGAAAAGTTCAACGAGATCATCAAGCCGCTGGCCGACAAGCTGGGCGCCGCCATGGGCGCTTCGCGCGCAGCAGTGGACGCGGGCTATGCGCCCAATGACTGGCAGGTGGGCCAGACCGGCAAGGTCGTGGCGCCCGATCTCTATATCGCCGTGGGAATTTCCGGGGCGATCCAGCATCTGGCGGGAATGAAGAATTCCAAGGTCATCGTGGCCATCGACAAGGACCCCGAAGCCCCTATTTTCGGGGTGGCCGATTACGGGCTGGTGGGTGATCTGTTCGAATTGGTGCCCGAGTTGACCGACGCGCTGTAAGCGCAGTCACACGCATCAAAAAGGGCGGCGCAAAAGTGCCGCCTTTATTGTCAAGCCGTCCGGCCTGAACACAAACGTTAACCAATAGTTGACGAGGTTAACCATGCAGGCGTACCATTAAGCGGTACTGGCTAAGCTTTCTGAGCTGACGCTATTCGCCAGCCAAGTATTTCATGAAGAGAGCCAGTACTCCAGGCTTTGGAGGAGGCCTCTCATGACCAAAACCAGACAATTACTCAGCTTATTGGCAGTCGCCGCATCGTCGGTTTCACTATTGGCCGTACAGGCCGGCGTTGCCCAGGACAGTCCGATCGACGATCCCACGCCGGTCACTGACGAAATGTTGAATAATCCGCCCGACGGCGACTGGCTGATGTGGCGGCGCACATATAACGGCTGGGGCTACAGCCCGCTCGATGAAATCAACAAGGACAATGTTGGCGATCTGGAACTGGCCTGGGCCTGGGCATGTCTCCGGGCGGACGGTCGCAGGAAACGCCCCTCGTTCATGACGGAATTCTGTATCTCCAGAACTCGAGCCATCTCATCCAGGCCTCGACGGGGCCACGGGCGAGTTGATCTGGGAGTATGAGTACGAACTCCCCGATGAGGTGAATCCCAACGGAGAGCGCAGCAAGGCGATTTACGATGACAAGCTGATCATCGCCACTCGCGATGCGCATCTGATTGCGCTGGATGCCAAGACCGGCCAGCTGATCTGGGACAAGACGGTTGCCAACTACGAGCACGGCTTTGCTTTCTCCAGCGGACCTATCGTTGCGAACGGCGTCGTTGTCCAAGGCATGACATCGTGCAGCAGGGCTCAGCCCGGCGGCTGCTTCTTTACCGGGCACGACGTGGATACCGGCGAGGAATTGTGGCGTGTCCACACCATCGCCCGTGGCGACACACCCGAAGGCAATAGCTGGAACGGTCTGCCGCTGGAGAGCCGGCATGGCGCATCGGCCTGGATCACCGGCTCTTACGACCCCGAGCAGAACCTGATCTTTGCCGGCGTCGGACAGCCTTATCCGTGGAACGTCGAGATCGCGGGGCTGACTCCCCGAGTTCGGATCCCAACGTCACCAATAGGCGCTCTACACCAACTCCACACTTGCCATCGATGTGACCACGGGCGATCTCGAATGGTACCACCAGTACCTGGAGACCGACTCTCTGGACCTGGACTATGCCTATGAGCGCATACTCGTGGACCTGCCGTTCAACGGCGAGATGCGGCAACAGGTGGTGACGACCGGAAAGATCGGCATCATCGAGTCGCTCGACCGGACGACGGTGAATGGCTGGGGCCAAGGAGACCGCGCCGCAAAATGTGGTGCTTTCTATCGATCAGGAAACCGGCGAGAAGGAGATCACCCCGAGGTCATTCCGGTGATCGGCGAGACCACCTTCAACTGTCCGGCCGACCCGGGCGCCAAAGCCTGGCAGGCCACGGCATACAGCCCGCGGACCGAAACCCTGTATCTGCCAACGGTGGAGTTCTGCTCCAACACCACGGTCAACCGCTCGATCCGGGTGAGATTTATACCGGGGGCGGTCTGCAGACCTTCTCACGCGTGCCGCATCCCGATGGCGATGGCAATATCGGCCAGGTCCGTGCCATCAACCTGACAGACCAGTCCGAGGTCTGGGAGTATCGGCAATATGCGCCAATCACCAGTTCAACCCTGCCTACCGGCGGCGGGTTGGTGTTCGTTGGCAGCCTTGATCGCAAGTTCATGGCCTTTGACGACGAAACTGGCGAGAAGCTCTGGGAAAGCGGGCCGTTGAGCAATTCGCTCGAATCCTTCCCGATTTCCTACGAAGCGGGCGGCAAGCAATATGTTGCCGTTGTCGCGAACTGGGCCTCGGGTCTGGGCCGCCTGGCATCGCTGACCCGGACATCCGCCTGCCGTCGGACAATCCGGCAACACTGTACGTGTTTGCGCTTCCCGACTGATCGGAAGGCGCCATCCGAGAAGCGGGGCGGGCTCGGAATTTCCGGTCCGCCCCGCGTTTTTCGGGGAGGGTCGATTTTTCGAGACCGCCTTTCACCCACCGCCACCACGGCCAAGTGGCAACGCCCATGGACCCCGGCTCTTGCCGGGGAAGCGCTGCAAGATACGCCGGCACCAATAGAGGAGACACCAATTGTCCTTTGCCTTGCGCCCGGTCGTCACGCTTCTGGTTTCGGCGCTGGCCATTGCCATAACCGCGCTGTCGCCGTGGCCCGCCTCGGCGCAGGAGCCTGAATTCTACGACGTGCCCTTTGCCCCGGGGCAATGGAATATCGGCCGGCAGCTCAACGAGTCCCAATTTCGCTATTGCGTGGACGAGCGCGATCCCGACTGGGCGATTGGGGATGCCATCGCCGAGGCCATTGCCACGGATTGCTGCTCGAACCACAACGATATGTGGTTCCCAGCGACATGGTGAGTGAGGACATCACGAAAATCTACCAGATCCTGCTCGAACATTGCGACGTGCAGATGGGCTTCAAGCTCATTCCCGAAGGGCTGCCCGAATGGGTGATCGCCACCCGCCCCTATTACCAGGCCGGGTATGTTTTCATTACCACCGATCCAGCCATTCAGACGCTTGGCGACCTGCCTCCCTCCAGCCCCATCGGAGCGACGCTGGGCACGTCGGCCCATTTTCAGCTCTTTACCTTTGTCTCGACGATGGCGCCGGAAGACCGCTGGCCGGTGTTTCCAATGGGCACCAACCAGCTTTCCATCGACTCGCTGCTCAACGGCACGGTGGATGTTGCGCTGGTCTGGGCGCCCAGCCTGTGGGCCGCGCAACGCGACAATCCCGACCTTGCGGACATCCACGTCGTGGACCCAAGTCCCTTGCAGCCGTCCAGCCTGGGGGTGGGCGGGCTGTTGCTCGCTGAAAATACCTTTTTGCGCACGGCCATCGACGAGGCGATTGAAGCGCTTACGGCGGATGGCACAATCGGCGCCATCCTCGAAGAGTACGATTTTGCGGCTACGCCTGCCCCGTGACCGCGTGGCCCTTTACTTCTGGACGATCAATTTGTTGAGCGATTCCATGTCGGAGGGCAGCGGATCGCCGGCCGGAAAGCCGTTTTCCTGCAGGATATAGGCCATCAGATCGGCATAGACCTCGGGCGAATAGCGGCCCGGCGCATTGGGCGGCATCAGCAAGCTCATGAACCCGAACATTGCCGAGGCCGGTGCGCCGTTGGCGAATTTCTGCTCGAACGCCAGCCCGCGCAATGGCGGCCCGCCGATCAGCCCGCCGCGCAGATCGTCTCCGTGGCAGTCGACGCAGTCTCTTTCAAACCTGTCCTCACCGCGATCGGCTGCTCGGATGAATAGTGCACCGGGCTCATGGTGCTGTCGTCCTGGGCGAAAACCGGTGCGGAAAGAGAAAAGGTGCCAGCGACCAACCCGGTGAGCATCACCAAGCGAGACGCGGGCTACCAATGATGGGACCCATAATTTCCTCCCGTTGCGGACCAGCTCTCACAGAAGCCAATCAAGGGAAGGCATCTTGAGGTGAGGCGAGATGGTCCTTGAGCCAACAGCAAAGCCGACGCCAAAGGCAATTGCAAGCACAATATGGGTGGTATGGGGATCAGCCCGGCATTGCGGGCGGCGCCTTGGCACCGCCCGCAATGCTTCACTCGACGGTGATCGGGGAGCGGCCGAGCACCGATTGGTTGGCCACGTCGAGAAAGCGGATCTCGTATGTGCCGGGTTCGTCGGGCAGCTTGAACTTGGTGGCCTTTTCGGCACTGGCGGGCTGGGCTTCAAGCCATGCGAAATCGGCCTGATTGGTGCGCGCCAGCGACACCCGTGCGCCCTCGACATCCGCAGTCCAGGTCACAAGGATCGTCTCTCCCGGCGCTGCGGAAGCGGGCACATCGAGACCGGCGCCAAAATCGAGGGCGCTGCCCTCTTCAAGCACTTCGATCGGTGTTGAGGCCATGGTGATCCCGCCCTCATCGAGCACATAGCGAACCTCATAGAGCCCGGGATCGGCCGGTGCCGTGAGTTCCTGCTCGGTGTCGTCCCTGACGCGTTGATAATCGCCATAGCTGCCTTCCTCGGCTCCGGCGGGAACGATCGTCACATAGTCGTTGGAGTTGATGGTGCCGGTGTAGCTCACGGCAAAGCGCGCATTGGCGATCACGATTTCCGGCGCCGAAACGCTCACATCGCCATCCACCACCTCGACCGGGGTCGAAGCCATGGTGCGTGCCCCTTCATCGAGCACGTAACGGACTTCATAGAGTCCAGGCTCAGCGGGGGCCGTCAGCTCCTGTTCGGACGCATCGCGCACACGCTGGTAATCGAGATAGCTGCCCTCATCGGCTCCGGCGGGAACGATGGTGACATAGTCATTGCCATTGACGGCGCCTGTGTAGTTGACGGTGAACCGCGAACCGACGGTCACGGTTTCGGGTGCCGAAACCGTCGTCTCGCCTTCAACAACTTCGATGGGCGCCGACGCTAGGGTCCGCCCGCCTTCGTCAAGCACGTAGCGCACTTCGTAAAGGCCAGGTTCGGCGGGGGCCGTCAGTTCCTGCTCGGACGCATCGCGCACACGCTGGTAGTCGGTGTAACTGCCCTCCTCGGCACCGACCGGAACAATGGTGACATAGTCGTTGCCATTGACCGAACCGGTGTAGCCGACGGTGAAGCGAGCGCCCACTGTCACCGTCTTGGACGCGGAAACGTGGTTTGCGGTTCGACCACCTCAATGGGGGTCGATGCCATTGTCCGCCCGCCCTCATCGAGGACGTAACGCACTTCATAGAGCCCCGGATCGGCTGGGGCCGTCAGGTCCTGTTCGGACGCATCGCGCACACGCTGGTAATCGGTGTAACTGCCTTCATCGGCGCCGACCGGAACGATCGTCACATAATCGGTGCCATCGACGGCACCGGTATAGCTCACGGTGAACCGGGCACCGGTGGTGACGGACTCCGGGGCTGTGACGGTGACTTCGGCATCGACGACCTCAATCGGGGTCGAGCCGGCTGTTTCTCCAGTTTCCTCAAAGACGTAGCGGACTTCGTAAAGTCCGGTTTCAGCCGGGGCCCTCAATTCCTGCTCGGAATCGTCGCGTACGCGCTGATAGTCGCCAAAGCTGCCCTCATCGGCGCCGACCGGAACGATCGTCACATAGTCGCTTGGCTCGAGCGTTGGCGCCCAGCTTACCGGGAAGCGCATGCCGACGGTTACGCTGGCCGGTGCCTTGATATCGACCTGGGAGACTTCGGGTTCAGGCTCGGGTTGGGGCTGGGGCTCAGGCTCGGGCGCCTCCTCGATCACCTGCTTGACCTCATCGAGCGCATCGGCCAGTTCGCTGGCGTTGGAGGCCGGCACGAAGACGCCGCCGGTGTTTTCGGCGATGCAGGAAAGCTGGGCGTATTCCTCGGACGCCACGTCAAAGCCGATGACGTGGGTGGTGAACGCGATGCCGCGCTCTTCGAGATGGCTGGCCAGCGCGCACGGATCGGCCTCGCAGTTCTCGATGCCGTCCGAGATCAGGACCACGGTTGCGGGGTTTTCGAGATAGACCAGTTCTTCGGCGGCATGTTCGACCGCAGCCGATAGCGGTGTGCGGCCCAGCGGGTTGATGGCGTTGACGGCATCAATGAATCTGGCGGGCGAAATGGGCTGGGGCGCAATGACCGTTTCGATATCGCCGCAATCGCCCTCACGGCGATGGCCATAGGCCACAAGACCCAGATTGGTCTCGCAGACCATTGATTCACGAGGTCGCCCAGCACCTCGCGGGCAATCTCGATCTTGGTGACGCCATCAATCTGGCCCCACATGGAGCCCGAAGCGTCATAGACCACCATCACGTCCTGTGCGGCTGCCTGAGTGGTGCCAAGGCCAGTGGCCAATATTGCCGCCATAGCCAATGTCTGGATGCGTTTCATCGTCGTCCCCTACCCGTTTTGCGGCGCAGCGCCAGGAGGATCCAAATACAAAGACACGCCAGGCCGCGGGCGCAGTAAACGCAATTTTAGAACGTCTGGCAATCACCCCAGCGGTGCTGAAGTCCTTGCAAAAACGTCACAAATAATTCATAGCGCCAGCGGCTGCGCCCCCAGCCTCGTCACGGCGCGCGCGCCGGCGGCGATGGCGGAAGCCAGGGCGGTTTCGGGGGTTTCTCCGCGCAGCTCGGCAGCCAGAAAGCCTGCCAGAAATGCGTCGCCGGCGCCGGTGGTATCGACCACTTCGACAGCTTCGGCGGGAACCGCGCGCGACTCGGTGCCTCGCGCGGCGAAGATGGCGCCCTGATTGCCGCGCTTGAGGACCGCGCGGGGGAAAACCTCGAGCAGGGCCGCGATCTGGCGGTGGGGATCGGTCTGCCCGGTCAGAAGCTCGGCCTCGTCGGCGTTGGGGAAAATGATTTCGGCGTCCGCCGCCCAGCCGAGGAAATTGTCGTGGCCGACAGCGGCCAGAAAGCCCGTTGAAGCCGGATCGATGCTGACGGGGATGCTTCTGCCTTGGCGTGGGCGGCCAGTGCCATGACCGCGGCGCGGGGCCTGGGCTCAAACAGGGCGTAGCCCGAGACGTGCAGCCGGTCCATGCCGTCGAGCAGCTCGAAAGGGAGATCGGTTTCACCCAGATGGGCGTTGGCACCGCGATCGGTGAGAAAGCTGCGCTCTCCATCGGGATCGACAAGGCAGATCAGCGTGCCGGTGGGATTGGCCACATCGCCGCTCAGATGGGCGGTGACGCCCTGCCCTTCGAAATGGCGACGTGAAGGCGAACCACATCGGGGCGCCCACGCGGGCGGCGAAATGGGCGTCGACGCCCATGGCCGCCAGCCACACGGCCTGATTGGCGCCCGAACCGCCGGGCATCTGGCGGATGGTGGCCGGTGTATCGGTGCCGCGCGCAACGGCCCTTCGGGCACGACGAGAATATCGGTGATGACGTCGCCAACGACGAGGATGCGGCCAGTCACGGTCAGTAGTTCTTGACGAGGGCGGCCGCGATCCGGGCTGCCACGGCGGCGTTGTTCTTGACCAGTGCGATGTTTGCGACCAGCGACTTGCCGTCGGTCAGCTCAAAGATGCGGTTGAGCAGATAGGGGGTGAGATCCTTGCGGGTCACGCCTTGCCGCTCGGCATCGGCGATGGCGGCGGCGATGCGGCCGTTGATTTTCGTCGGCGTCGAGGGCGTCGGCCTCGGGATCGGGTTGGCGACCAGAACGCCGCCGGTCATGTCAGCGCGGCCTGTGTGGCGATGAGGGCCGCGACCTCCGGGCGTGTCGAGGCGGTAATCGACCCCATATCCGCTTTCGCGCGCGAAGAAGGCCGGGAAGGCGTCGGTGCCATAACCGATGACGGGAACACCATTGGATTCAAGAACTTCGAGGGTTTTCGGAATGTCGAGAATCGACTTGGCGCCGGCGCAAACCACGGCGACAGGGGTTTGGGACAGCTCGGTGAGATCGGCGGAAATATCGAAGGTGGATTCGGCCCCGCGATGCACGCCGCCGATGCCGCCGGTGGCAAAGACCCTGATGCCGGCCATGGCAGCGATCTGCATGGTGGTGGCGACGGTGGTTCCGGCGGTGAGGCCCTTGACGAGGATGGCTGCGAGGTCGCGCCGGGAGGCCTTGGCGGCTTCAAGCCCGGTCCTGGCCAGGTCCTCGAGCGTTTCGCCCGGCCACGCCCACATGGCATTTGCCGCCCATGACCGCGATGGTGGCGGGCACCGCGCCATTGTCGCGCACGACCTGCTCCACCGCCAGCGCGGTCTCGAGGTTCTGCGGATAGGGCATGCCGTGGGTGATGATCGTAGATTCGAGGGCCACGACTGGCTGGCCGTCGCCAGGGCGTATTTGATCTCGGGGGAGATCTCGAGGTAATCAGACATGAAAGGGACCTGTGCGTTTGGGCGATGCAAACCACAGCCGGGGGCGACAGCGCAAGCAGCGATCTTAGCCTTTCCTGCCTCTTTCTTCCGGCGTCATACCGGCCGGGGATCCGGAATCCGGTAACCGGCAGCGCTGGTGCCGTATCGCTGGCACGGAGCGTACTGGACCCCGGCTCAAGGCCGGGGTGACAAGGGAATAGAGTCGCAAGAAAGCGGTAGCCGCTATGCCGTGATGGCGCCCTTGATCCGGATCACATCATCGGCGAGCTCGGCATCGATCCGGTACACTTGGGCCAGCCTTTGGGCCGTCAGGACCTCCGCCAGTGTCCCCGAGGCCGCCAGCCTGCCGTGGTCGAGCAAGAACGCCCGATCGCAAAAGCGGGTGGCGAGGTGAGATCGTGGAACGAGGCGAGAACCGTCCTGCCCCGGCGTTTGACCGCTTCGAGCAATACATATTGGTAGTGCAGGTCGAGATGGTTGTGGGGCTCGTCGAGAATGTAGATTTCCGGGTCGAGCGCCAGAATTTGCGCGAAAAACAGGCGCTGTTGTTCGCCGCCGGACAGATGGGCGGCATCTCTCCTGCCCGCCCAGCGAGAACCGACGAGGGACAGGGCTTCGTTGCACCGGGCCGCAGCCTCCTGGCGGGGCAGCGCCAGCGGCAGCAGACCGAGCGCCACGACCTCGTAAAGCGTTAACCCGGCCAGCGACACGGACTCCTGGACCAGTGCCCCGACCCGCGCCGCATAGGCCTTGCGGGGCCAGTCCTTGAGGGGCTTTCCATCCACAAGGACCGTTCCGGTATTGTCGGCCTCGGCGCGATAGAGGACGCGCATGAGGCTCGATTTTCCGGCGCCGTTGGGGCCGAGCAGCGCGTGGAATTTTCCGCGCTCGAGCGCAAACGAGACGCCGTCGAGCAATTGCGCCTCGCCTTTTTGAGCGAGACCGCTTCAAGAGTGACAATCGGGTCAGAAGCCACGGCGCACCCTCCTCAGGATGAAGACAAAGGGGGGCGCCGCAAACAGCGCCAGCAGCACGCTGAGCGGCAGTTCTTCGGGGGCCAGCACGATGCGGCACAGCAGATCGACCACCACCAGCACGATCATGCCGAGCACCACGGCCAGCGGGATCAGCTTTTTGTGGGGCGCGCCGACCAGAGCCGGGCCATGTGCGGCACGATGAGCCCGACAAAGCCCACGATCCCCGCTCCGGCCACGGACAGCCCGGTCAGAAGGGCGGCGAGACTGAGCAGAGCCAATCGCAGCACCTGCAGCGGCACGCCAAGGGCCACAGCCCGTTCGTCGCCGAGCAACACGGCGTCGAGCATGGTGGCGCACAGCCATGTGGCAAGCAGGCCGAGCGGCAGGGCGATGGCCAGCGGCGGAAGGTCTGCCCAGCGCGCGCCGGCGGCGGAGCCCATCAGGAAGGACAATGCCTCGCGGGTGACCTGGGGATCGGCGAGATGGATGAAAAAGGCGGAAACCGAGGAAAAAAACAGCGATATGGCAACGCCAGCCAATATAAGAACCAGCTTATCCATGCCCCTGCCCGGCTGGAAGGCCAGCCCGAGAGTGAGAATAAAGGCAAGCATTGCGCCCAGAAAGGCCAGCAGGTCGAGCCCGAAACTGGCAACGAACGTGGCGGGCAGCCAAACGATGGCGGCGGTCGCCGCAGCGGACGCCCCGGAGGACAGGCCCAGAAGGTAGGGATCGGCCAGCGGATTGCGCAGCAGGGCCTGCATGATGACGCCCGACAGCGCCAACCCGCCCCCGACCAGCGCCACCATGATGACGCGCGGCAGGCGCCATTCCCAGACGATCAATTGCAGATTGGGCTGCGCATCGGGCAGGCGCAGCAGCGCGCTGATACGCGCATCCCACGGCAGATCGGCGGTGCCCCAGAAGGCACCGGCCAGCATGGCGAGCACGAGAAAGCCTAGCGCCAGCCCGAGGGTGACGCCGTAGGGAGCGCGGTTCATGTTCTAGTTCGGGTCCAGTTGTTGGAGGCCAGCTGCGAGGCGTTCGACCCCATCGACGAAGCGCAGCCCAAGTATGGTCTCGGAGAACGGGACGACGACATAGTTCCGTTGCCGGACCGCACGGAGCTGGGAGAGCACCGGGTCATTTTCGAGCTGTGCGCGCTTTTCTCGGCGGTCGACCATTCGGCTTCGATCAGAATGATGACGTCGGGATCCGCCGTCGCCCACCGTTTCCCAAGCCAGATCGGCCCAGCGGCCCTCGATATCGCCCGCGATGTTTTCAAGACCGACCGACTCCATGAGCAGTCCCGGCGCGCCGCAGCAGCCGCAGAAAAGGTGGTGTCGGTGCCCGAGTCAAAGAGAAAGGCCGTCAGCCCGGCGCCCGACGCGCCGGTTGCCGCGGCGTCGAGCCGTGCGCGGATATTGCCGGCAAGTGCGTCCGCCTTATCCTCGACGTCAAAGAGCGCGCCAATGCTTTCAAGGCGATGAAGATGGGATCGGTGGTCATGCGTATATCGGCGGGGTGCTGATTGCGGCATTCGGCATTGACCACATAGGTCCGATGCCGATGCCGTGCCATTCGGCTTCGGCGCCCAGGTTGGTGTCGTTGAAGGCCGAGGCAAAGCCGGCAAAAAGGAAGTCGGGGTTTCGGCCAACACCACTTCCCTGGCCGGATAGCGGTCCGAGAGCCACCGGGACGGAATTGTAGGCTTCGAGCCACTGGTCGGGGATCGTGTCGTCGAGATAGGCGGTGCCGATCATTCTGTCTTCGAGCCCCAGCGCCAGCATGACCTCTGTTGCCTGCTGGTTGAGCGTAATGGCGCGCGCAGGCGGGGAGTCATAGGCAAAGCTGGTGTCGCAGCTTTCAATCGTCTGGGCGAAGGTCGAGCTGGTCAGCAGCGACAGGGCGACGGCGAGTGCCGGGCGCAGCAGGTTCATTGCGATACCTCATGGATCATCAAATGGGGAGGGTTTTGCCGTCTTTCAAAACGGTCGAAACGAAGCGGGCGACATCATCGGCGTTCGCCAGCCGGTACCAGTGTCCGGCCGGATAATGGGCCACGACAGGGCCGTTGTTGCAGGGGAACAGGCAGCCGGTGGTGGCCACCAGGCAATCGCGCGCCACACCCTGGCGCGTCAGTTCCTCGGCAAGAATGGCGCTGAGCGGGCGGATTCGCGGAAATTACAGCGCGGCCCGGTACAGACGAGAAGATGGTGCCGATGCGCCGGCACCTCATCCCAGCCCGCGCCGTCTATCGAACCGCGATCGGCCTCCAGAGGCGTCGCCTCGGCGGCATTGTCGAGGCTGGATCGGGCGATTGCCGCCAGTACGGCCTCATCGCCGACCTGATCGGACGCCAGGGCCAGTTCGCCATCAAACCCGCGCTCACGCTGCCAATGGGCGAGCGCGCCGGGCAGCCAGGCGAAAAGACTGTCGGAAAACGGGATGCCGACCGGCTGAACGAGGATATTTCGTGCGTCCTCGCCCACTAGCGCGTCGAGCGCCGACATCGGCCCGGCCTCGCGGCCTTCCATGCGAACGATGGCGCACGGGATCGGGCACGCGCGGGTCAGCGATGCCTGAAGCGCCTTCAAAACGCCTGCCCTTCAGATAGGGCTGAGAAATCAGAAAGAGAATTGCGTCAGGTGTCATGAGCCCACCTTCTCTTGCGAGAAGGCGGTGGGCTTTGTGTCAGCGGACGCGCTGCGTAAAATCCATACCTGCCCCCTGCCGGCACACCTCGTCCGGCTTGTTGGTCTGTTGCAGGCGGCAGGTCTCCTGACTCGCGGCATAGTCTTCATCTCGAAGACGGTGCAACACCCCTTCCCGACTTTCGTCAGTGGTCTGGCGTTGCGATTCGCCGCTTACAGTTGCGAGGGCAGCTCCGGAATTGGCCCCTTATGGGTAATCCGCACCGGTATTCCCTTTTCATCCGCGCTCTACTTGGCGGAACCGTCAGCGGAGCAAGACATAGCCCTGTGCGAGGGTGGGAGCAAGGGGGTTCAGCGCCGAGGCAGCGTCGCGACGAAATCGGCATAGTCGCCGACGCGGATCTTTTCGAGCAGGGTGGAAAGGTCGTCGAGGGGGTTCAGCGAATAGTCCACGCGCGCATCGATGGCCGGATAGGGCTGGTCAGAATAGGTCTTTATCGCTGCAGACTGGATGCCGCGGGCATCGCCGCCCGCCACGTCGCCTGCCGTCAGGGCGGCCAGAAGGCGGAGTTCCAGCGGCCCGCCGGCGCGCAAAAAGCCTTCGGCCATGGCGGGGACAACATCGGCGTTGGCGAGAAGATTTCCGGCGATGGCGATATCGGTCTGCAACTGCATGCCCACACTCTCGGTGAGGTCCGAGCCGCTCCAGCCCGCCGTTGCTCCCGTGCGGTCCATGACGATCAATTGCCGCCGTTCGCGCTCGGGGTCGGCAATTGTCAGGGCATAGACGATTGCCTCGGCCCCCTGCCCGGCTTCGAGCGCCGCCAGCCCGTCAAAGGCATAGAGCGGATTGGTGTAGCCCTGTGTTGCCAGCGCCCCCACCCCTGCGCGCGCGTGGGGCACCAGCGAGCCGACGGCGGGTCCGCCCGTGGCTGTCGCGACGCCGAAAGCACCGGTTGCGCGGTCGTGGGCGAGGATCGAGAACGTCATGGGCAAAAATTCTCCCTGCCGCCTTTAAGGCGGATCTTCTTTTTCGCTCGGACTTTCGAGACGAGAAAGTGGGGACCACTTTTTCTGAAAGTCCTCGTGTAATTTATAGCGATAAATGTATTGCCATGTCCATTTATGCTGATAAATTTAATTTCAGACCAGCGCCTCCAAGGCAAGCTCTGGGGGCCAAGTCAGAACCGGACGGTGATCCGGAATACTGTTTAGTCGTCGCGTTCCCGAACCGAAAAAGTGGAAGCCACTTTTTCTGGGAACGCTCCAAAGGAGAGGTTGTCATGAAAAAGCTTTTAGCCGGGGCCGCCATAGCCGCGCTGATGGCCGCATCGCCGGTCGTCGCCCAGACCCCACCCATGTCCTTATCGTCGGCCAGATCGCCGAGCCGCAGTCGCTCGACCCGCAGGTTTCCACCGCGGTCAACGACTTTCGCATCCTGGTCAACATCTATGACGGGCTGGTCCGCTATGCCGATGGCACGCTGGAAGTCGAACCGGCTCTGGCCACGGACTGGACGATTTCCGACGATGGGCTGACCTATACCTTCAATCTGCGCGAAGGTGTCACGTTCCACGACGGCACGCCGTTCAACGCCGAGGCGGTGAAGTTCAATTTCGATCGCATGCTGGACGAGGACCATCCCTATTACGATACGGGGCCGTTCCCGCTGTCGTTCAACTTTTCGGCCGTCGACAGCGTCAACGTGATCGACGAGCACACGTCGAGTTTGTTCTGACCGAACCGTTCGCGCCGTTTCTGTCCAACCTCGCCTATCCCACGGGGCTCATCGTGTCGCCACAAGGCGTGATGGACAATGTGGACGATTACGGGCGCAATCCGTCGGGAACCGGTCCGTACCGGTTTGTCGAATGGCAGTCGAACACCCGTGTCGTGGTCGAAGCCAATCCCGACTATTGGGACGGCGCGCCGGCGCTCGAGGCCGTGGTCTTCCGCCCGATCACCGATGCCAACACGCGGGTTGCCGAAATGCTTTCAGGCGGCATCGACGTCATGGTCGAAGTTCCGCCCGACAATGTCAGCCAGTTCGAGGAGGATTCCGCATTTGAGGTCTATGAGCAGGCAGGGCCGCACGTCTGGTATGTGATGCTGAACGCCCAGTACGGTCCTTTCGCCGACAAGCTGGTTCGCCAGGCCGCGAACTACGCGGTCAACAAGGACGCTCTGGTCAACGATATTCTGCAGGGTACGGCCACGGTCTCGGACAGCCCGATCGCTCCGGCGTTCAACTGGGCCTATAACGAAGATCTCGAGCCCTATCCGTACGACCCTGACATGGCTGAGCAATTGCTGAGCGAAGCCGGGGTCGATAACCCCGAGGTCACCTTCTATGTCACCGAAGGTGGTTCGGGCATGCTCGATCCGATCACCATGGGCACGGCCATCCAGGCCGATCTCGAGGCCGTTGGGTTCGATGTGACGATCGAGACCTATGAATGGAACACGTCCTGGGGATCGTAAATCCTGGTCTCGGCGAGGATGTCGACATGGCGGAAATGGCCTGGATGACCAACGATCCGGACGTTCTGCCCTTCTTGACGCTGCGCACCAATGCCTGGCCGGAGGCCGGGGGCTTCAATTCGTCATACTATTCCAATGAAGAGGTCGATGAATTGCTCGAGGCGGCGCGGGTGGAAACCGACATCGAAGCGCGCGGCGATCTCTACAAGCAGATGCAGGAAATCGTCTATGAAGACGCGCCCTGGATCTTCGTCGCCAACTGGCAGCAGAATGCGGTGACGACCGAAGCGGTGGAGGGCTTCTCGTTGCAGCCGAGCTTCCTGCTGCAGCTGGGCGACGTCTCCAAGCAATAGGGCGCCTGACGGGCTACCAGCGAATATCGGGATCGGCGGGAGAACCGCCGGTCTCCACCGGAGGGACAGAGGAGGCCGCCCATGCTGGCCTATATCGCCCAGCGGCTCGTTGCCGCCATACCCGTATTGTTCGGGCTTTCGATCATTGTGTTCGGGATCATGGCCATGATCCCCGGCGATCCGGCCACGGCCATTCTGGGTGCCTACGCCACGCCGGAAAATGTCGAGCGCGTCAATCGCGATCTCGGGCTCGACCGCTCGCTTCCCGAGCAGTACATCGCCTGGATCACCAATGTCCTTCAGGGCGATTTCGGCCGGTCGTTCAGACTCAACCGTCCGGTGCTCGATGAAATTCTCGAGCGTTTCAGCGCAACGCTGATCCTTGCCGGCGCCTCGATGATCCTGTGCTCGATCCTTGGCCTTTTGGCCGGAGTTGTTTCGGCGGTCCGCCAGTTCGGCTGGACCGACCGGATTGTCACGTTCTTTGTGCTGATCGGCATTTCCACGCCCGCTTTCTGGCTGGGGCTGATCTTCATCCTCCTGTTCGCCGTGCAATGGCGCGTGCTGCCCGCTTCGGGCATGTATGCCGTCTATGGCGGGGCGACCTGCCTGACCTTCTGATCCATTTGATCCTGCCGGCCACCACGCTGGCCATTGTCGCGACCGGCGTTATCGCGCGGCTGACCCGCGCGGCCATGCTCGAAGTGCTGCGGCAGGATTTCGTGCGGACGGCGCGGGCCAAGGGGCTCAACGAAGGCGCGGTGATCTACGGCACGCCTTCAAGGCGGCGCTGGTTTCGATCATTCCCGTGATCGGCATCCAGGCCGGGTTCGTGATGGGTGGTGCGGTCTATATCGAGACCGTGTTCCAGTGGCCGGGCATCGGGGCGATGCGGTCAACGCCATTTCCACTCGTGACATTCTTCTGGTGCAGGGCGGCGTGCTGGTGGTTGCCGTCACTTACGTCCTCATCAACCTGCTCGCCGATGTGGCGCAGGCCATTCTGGACCCGAGGCTCAAGACATGACCCAGGCGATCGCGACCACCGCGCCTCAGGCGTCCTCGGCACGGCTTTCGAGCTGGAGCCTTTTGCTCAACAACCGGCTGGCGGCCGGGGGGCTTGTCATCCTTGTCCTGATCGGGGCGATGGCATTGCTCGCTCCGTTGCTGCCCATTCCCGACCCCGACATCACCCTGCCCGCCAACCGGCTGCAGCCGATCTTTTCGGACGGGCATCTGCTGGGCACCGACCATTGGGGCCGAGACATTCTGGCCCGGCTAATCTGGGGGTCGCGGGTCGATGCCGTGGGGCTTTCGGCCACGCTGATCGCGGCGCTGATCGGCTCGCTGATCGGGCTGGTTTCGGGCTATGCGCGGGGCACCACCGATACCATATTGATGCGCGGCATCGATATGCTGATGGCGTTTCCCTATATCTGCTGGCGCTGGCCATTGTCGCGGTGCTCGGGCCGGGGCTCCTGAACGCGCTTTACGCCATCGCGGTCGTCAATATCCCGTTCTTTGCCCGCAACGTGCGCGGCATCACGGTGGGGCTGGCCGGCCGGGAATTCGTTGACGCCGCCCGGCTTTCGGGCAAGTCGCACACGGCGATCCTGTTTTCCGAAGTGCTGCCCAATGTGTTGCCGGTGATCGTGATCACCATGTCGACCACTGTGGGCTGGATGATCCTTGAAACCGCCGGGCTGTCGTTCCTGGGACTTGGCGCACAGCCGCCGCAATCGGACCTTGGCTCGATGCTGGGCGAAGGGCGCAGCCTTTTGTTCAATGCCCCGCATGTATCGGTCATTCCGGACTGATGATCTTTGCCATCGTCATGAGCATCAATCTTTGGGCGATGGCGTGCGCGACGTGCTCGATCCGCGCCTGCGGGCCGGGGATCTCACCCGCCCGCTTTCGGTGACGCGCATCGAGCGCAAGAAGGCCGTCGAGCCCCAGACAAACCCACTGCCATACTCGACGTGCGCAATCTCGAAACCAGTTTCCAGCGCGGCCGGGCGACCATTCCAGCGGTCAAGGATATTTCCTTCACGCTCAACAAGGGCGAGTGCATGGGGCTGATCGGGGAGTCCGGTCGGGCAAATCGGTCACCGCCCTGTCGCTGCTCGGGCTTGTCGCCTCCCCGCCGGGCATCATCACCGGCGGGTCGGTGTCCATCGAGGGCGAGGACGTGTTCTCGCGCTCGGAAAGCGGCATCAGGGCGCTGCGCGGCTCGAAAGTCGCCTATGTGTTTCAGGACCCGCTGACGACGCTCCACCCCCTCTACAAGGTGGGCGAGCAGATCGCCGAAGCGATCACAACGCATCAGCCGGTCGGCAAGGCGGAAGCGCGACAGCGGGCTATTGCGCTGATGGAACAGGTGGGCATTCGCGATGCCGCCGAGAGGGTCGACGCCTTCCGCACCAGCTGAGCGGCGGGCAGCGCCAGCGCATCGGCATTGCCATGGCGCTGGCCAACGATCCCGACATCATCATCGCCGACGAGCCGACAACGGCGCTGGACGTGACCGTGCAGGCGAAATTCTCGATCTGCTGCAAGATCTGCGGCGCGAGCGCGGGTTGGCGCTGTTGCTCATTACCCACGATTTCGGGGTTGTCGCCCAGGTGTGCGACCGGGTTGCGGTGATGAAGGATGCCTCATCGTCGAAAGCGGGAAGACGCCGGATGTGCTGCGCGACCCCCAGCACGATTACACCAAAAAACTGATCGCCTGCGTGCCGGAGCTGGGCAAGGGCAAGGATTTTCTTGCCACCGTCCGACCCCTGTTTGCGGAGGGCCAGCCATGAGCAATGCCATCGTCGTAAAGGATCTGGTCAAGACCTTCGGGGCAATCGGACGCTGTTTGGTGGCAAGAGCCACGAGGTTCAGGCCGTAAAGGGCGTGACGCTTGAACTCAGGCAAGGGAAACGCTGGCCATTGTGGGCGAGAGCGGATCGGGGAAATCGACCATCGCGCGCATGCTAGTTGGGGCTGGAAACGCCAACCTCGGCCTCCATCGAAATCGGGGGCAAGGGATATGACGCGCTGCAGTCGGAAGGCTCGCGGGCGTTCGGGCGGATGATCCAGTACGTGTTTCAGGACCCTGTTGCTTCTCTGAATCCACGCAAGACGATAGACAAGATTCTTGATGTGCCGCTCAACCTTCTGCGCGGCTATGACGGTGAAAAGCGCAAGGCGAGAAAGCGCGATCTGCTCGACGCGTGCAGATGCCAGGGACACGCTGGAGCGCTATCCGCACGAATTTTCCGGTGGGCAGGCGCAGCGTATCGCCATCGCGCGGGCCCTGGCGGCGGAAGCGAAAATCATGGTCCTCGATGAGCGGTCTCGGCGCTCGATGTCTCGGTACAGGCGCAGGTGCTGTTGCTGCTGGACGATCTCAAGCGCGAATTCGGGCTGTCCTATCTGTTCATCAGCACAATCTGGCGGTCGTGGAATCTGTATCGGACCGGGTCGGGGTCATGTATCTGGGCGAGGTGGAACTGGACACTGCCGAGAAACTGTTTGCGGCGCGGGCCACGACTATACAAGGAGTTGATTGCCAGCGCGCCCAGGCTGGCCGCAGCGGCTCAGTAAGATGTTCCCTAAAACCCCATACCCTCCATCATCCGTCCGCCCCACAATCGTCATCCCGGCGGAGACCCGGGAACCAGTAACCGTCAGCGTCGGCGTTTCAACCGCGAGACCTGCGTGTACTGGACCCCGGCTCAAGGCCGGGTGACAGACTGGTGGGTGGAGCAAAAGATATGAACGCCCTCGACACCCCCGCCCCTCTTCGCCGCAAGCGTACCGACGAAATCGTCGATGCCATCAAGAAGACCATCATCGAGCACGGGTTGCAGCCGGGAGACCGGCTGCCGCAGGAGCGCGAATTGATGGAGCAATATTCGGCCTCGAAAGGAACGATCGCGAGGCGCTGAAATCGCTCGAAGTGCAGGGATTGATCCGCACCCGCACCGGGCCCGGCGGCGGGGCGTTTATCGACACCATGTCGGAAAGCCGGGCGATGAGCCTGCTGTCCAACTATCTGTTCGCCAAGACGGTGACGATTGCGACATCTATGCGCTGCGCAAGGTGCTCGAGCCACTGGTCGCGGTCAGCGCTATGGCCAATATGGACGCCGCCGCCTATCAGCGGCTCGATGACATCATCGCAATTTACGATCACGAGCCGGCCGACGCGCAGGAGCGCTGGGACCAGCGCATGGCCGAACTCGATTTCCATGCGGTGGTGGCCGAATATGCCGATAATGCGCTGCTCGCCTTCACCTGCCGGTTCTTGCAGCGCGCTTTTGAAAGACCTTGCCGTCTGTCACGATATCTATGTGCAGCCCAAGCCGGTGCTGCGCGCGCAGGGCATCGAATATCAGCGCCAGATGATCGCCGCCATGCAGGCTGGCGATGCGGACGCCGTCCACAGGATCATGGCCGATCACATGGCCTATGCCGAACGGTCCATGCTCGACCTGCAGGCGGAGCTGAACGGGGATTTCCTGCACGATCCCGTGGCCCGAGGGCGAACCGGGAACGGCGGAAGAGCGCTAAAACAAGCGGCTAGAGCCTGTCATTGCCGAACGCGCGTTGGTTGGCCGTCCACCTGACGGAACTCGCGGCGCCTGGGGCCCGTTATCGCCGTATCTGTCATAATGGATGGGCGACCCGTGGCCACGCGCGCGCAATCGAAACAACAGCAGGGCCTGTTTCCAATTGGCCTGCTGCGCGGCGCTGGTGGCGCCCTGATATTTGCGCTGCCCATGCTGATGACCATGGAGATGTGGCAGTTGGGCATGACGCTGGACCGTTGGCGCCTGCTGGTTCTGCTGGTTGTCGGGTTTCCCTTCCTGATGCGGCTTTCGCGCGAGATCGGGTTCGAAAGCACACGTGACTGGCGGCAGGATTTGCGGGATGTAACCATCGCCTATGGCATCGGGATCGTCACAAGCTCGGCGATCATGGTGGTGCTGGCCATATTGGGCAGTCCAGGAAGCTGAGCGAGACGATGGGGAAAATCGCGATCCAGACCTTTCCCGCCGCGCTCGGCGCCATGTTAGGGCGGGCCCAGTTCGGCGGCGATTCCGAGCCGGCCAAAAGGGAAGAAACATTCGGCGGCGAAATGCTGATCATGGCAGCAGGGGCGCTGTTTCTCTCGCTCAACGTGGCACCGACCGAAGAAATGCAGCTCATTTCCTTTCGCATGACAGCCTGGCACGCGCTGGCGCTGATTCCGCTCTCGCTGGCCCTCATGCATGCCTTCGTCTTTGCCGCCTCGTTTGCGGGCGGCAGCGAAATTTCGCCGGAAACGCCTTGGTGGAGCGCGTTCCTGCGCTTCACCGTCTCGGGCTACATGGTGGCGCTAGTGATCAGCCTAGCAAGCCTGTGGGTGCTCGGCCAGATCGACGGCATGGCATTCGAGAGAGCGTTGCGGGTTACGGTCGTACTCGGTTTTCCAGCAGCCATTGGCGCCTCGGCGGCGCGGCTGATCCTTTAGGACGCGTGATGGCACCCGGTAAAGGTAAATCAGGTGAGCAGTCGAATGGATCGTCGCCGCAGCGAGCGCGGTGCTTGTGCTGGCGCTGGCGGCTTTATTGCCTTTGAAGCCCTGACCCGAACCGGAGGCGAGCCGCAGATCGGATTTGCCTGGGCAAGACACTGGCCGTCGCGGACGGTTATGCGGTCGAGGTCCTGTCAGCAATCAGGGTCACGTCACGATTTCGGACGTGGTGCTCGAGGGCACCATTGCGCTGGGCGGCGGCCAAAGCGAAACCGCCAGGGTCACGCTCGACTATCTTCCGGCAGAAAGTGATACCGCGGTTGGACTGGGGTTTTCACAAGAGATCGATCCGGAGCGACTGACGCTCCGGATCGTGGGTTATACTTACCCTTAGAGCCTGTCATGTTGAAATGGAAACACCTGTGCCGGAGCGCCTGCGGTCCAAGGTCGAGTAAGACGCGCGCCCGTATCTTGATACGGGCAAGTGGGCTTGCGAAGGATTTGGGGCGCAGCCGCCCGGCCCTTCGGGTTGCCGTCCGCCGGTGCCCCGACGCCCGAACGGGTTATGAGATGGCTGGCATCGCATGCGCCCGCTCGAACGCCGGATGCATCCGGCGGACGACAACACAGGTGCTTCCATTTCAACATGACAGGCTCTAGCGCGCTGCCCCAACAGGCCGGGCCAGCGCTCCAGGTTCATTGTTGTCGCGCGGTCGAACCGAAAAAGTCTACAACTTTTTCTGACCGCACTCTAAAGGTCTGCAGGCAGCAGAGCGTCCGGGATGTTCTGGTAGCTGACCGGACGCAGGAAACGGCGGATGGAGAGGGTGGCCCACCGAGGTGTGCCCGAAGTTCGTCGAGGCGGGGTATGGGCCGCCATGCACCATGGCATCGGCGACTTCCACGCCGGTGGGGAAGCCGTTGGCCAGCACGCGGCCTGCCTTGCGCTCGAGGATGGGCATGAGCGAACGGCCCAGATCGGTGTCGCCGGCATCCATGTGGATGGTGCAGGTCAACTGGCCCTGCAGCGACTTCGCGATCTGGCGCATCTGTTCTTCGTCCTTGACGGTGACGATTCAGCCCGAGCGGGCCGAAACACTTCTTCTTCTCCAAGCGCGTGGTTGGCCAGCCAGGTGTCGCCATCGGTTTCGAACAGATACGGCGTGGCGTTGCGGAGATCGCAGGTGGACGTGAGAAGCTCCTGCACGCCCGATGACGCGGCGATCCTGTCGCGGCCATCGCGATAGGCCTTGGCGATGCCGTCGGTCAGCATGGTCTGGGGGCCGACTTCGGAGAGGGCGGCCTTGGCGGTATCGATAAAGGTCCGAGCTTCATCGCCCTCAATCACAACGGCAATGCCGGGATTGGTGCAGAACTGGCCGGCACCCATGGTCAGCGATCCGGCCCAGCCCTTGCCCATTTCCTCGGCCCGCGACTTGAGCGCGCCGGGGAGAACGAACATGGGATTGACCGAACCGAGTTCGCCAAAGAAGGGAATGGCTCGGGCGGGCGGCACACAGGTCGAACAGTGCCCTGCCCCCGCCGAGCGATCCGGTAAAGCCCACGGCCTTGATATCGGGGTGCTGGACCAGCGCCTGGCCAACCGAGCGGTCACCGCCCTGCACGAGCGAGAACACGCCGGGGTGCAGTTTCAGCTTTTTCCGCGCGGCATCGATGGCCTGGGCGACAATCTCGCCAGTACCGGGATGGGCGCCATGGCCCTTGACGACGACGGGGCAGCCAGCAGCAAGCGCCGCTGCGGTATCGCCACCGGCGGTGGAGAAGGCCAGCGGGAATTTGGACGCGCCGAACACGGCGACAGGGGGGCCGATGGGGCGCTGGACCATCTTGAGGTCAGGCGCGGGGCGGGCTTGCGGTCGGGCAGTGCCGCATCGTGACGGCGGTCGAGATAATCGCCCTTCAAAATGTGATCGGCGAAGAGGCGCAACTGGCCGGTGGTCCGGCCACGCTCGCCTTCGAGGCGCGCCGCAGGAAGCCCGGTTTCCTGTGAGCCGATTCGGTGATGTCGGCGCCGCGTGCCTCGATTTCGTCGGCGATCAGGTTGAGGAACGCCGCACGGTCTTCGCGCGAGGAGTAGCCGTAGGACCAGAAGGCTTCCTCGGCGGCCTTGGCTGCGCGATCGACGAGTTCGGGCGTGCCGACGGCGAATTCGTGACTCGGGCCGGATGCCGGTTCGGAGGCGAAGGTTCCCGCGCCGGAAACCCACTCGCCCGCGATCAGATGCTTGCCGAAGGGGTGAAACTCATGGGAAACTCTCCGAAATTGGGGGATGGGTGGCGGTAAACCCGCCAGGAGGATTAAGTATGACTATTGTCCGCAAGGTCTTTTTACAACCCCGCAAATTGCGCAATGACATAAGTTTTCCGCTCAGATGCGGTGGCGGTCCATTCGACGATCTGGCGCAGGATGGCA
>JACADM010000128.1_pt1 | contig 67455 bp, 66 predicted proteins | sample 7512371 | NCBI WGS metagenome assembly JACADM01 (sample SAMN14389041, study PRJNA612141) | algae metagenome | isolation source: non-axenic algae culture | place: India: Navi Mumbai | collected 2017-01
ATCCAGGTTTTGGGTAAGTGCCGCGACATTCGTCCCTTTCCGGGATATGCCCCGGGTATTGTATGAGCAATGGCATCCGTAGTGTGATTCTCATACATAAAACGCTTGTCGAACCAGCCGTGTTCCGAGGTAAAAACCCTGATCGGAAGTATAGATCACTATGGTGTTTTTGTCGAGATCGTTAGCTTCGAGATAATCGAGGACACGGCCGACGCTTTCGTCTACCGAGGCAATCGTAGCCATATAATCCTGTAAATAGCGTTGTGCTTTCCATTCGGCCATGGCTTTGCCTTTTAGCCCGGCACGGTGCATGGCATTGTTTTTAGGGAGGTAAATACTGTCCCATGTTTGTCGTTGTTCGGGCGACATCCTGTCGAAATCATTGGTCCACGGATTACTGGCGAGCTCCGTACTTCCTTCGGCAACACTCATTTTAAGGTCATGCCCTTCGTACATATCCTCATACACTGTCATCAGTTGTTGCTGTGCCGCTAACTGGTTTTGATGTTCGGAAAAATAATTGTCCGGGAGCGGAAATTTTACCGAATCGTACATCGCGGCATGACGCAGCGCCGGCATCCAGTTACGGTGCGGGGCTTTGTGATGCATCATGACAAAGAAAGGCTTATCCTGTTTTGCCGTTTCTTTGAGCCACGAAAGTGCTTTATCGGTAATGAGGTCTGTGGTATAACCGGGAGTAACCACAGTGTCCCTCCCCCTGATAAACTCCGGGTTGTAGTAGTTGCCCTGGTCGTTGAGAATATCCCAGTAATCGAAGCCTGTAGGAGCACCGTAAAGATGCCATTTGCCGATCATGGCAGTCCGGTATCCTTCTGCTTTCAGGTATTTGGGAAGGGTGGGCTGGCTGCCGTCAAACCTGTCACCGTTTTTACGAAAACCGTTTTCATGGCTGTGCTTGCCGGTGAGTATAACGGCACGGCTTGGTCCGCATATAGAATTGGTACAGAAATTATTGCGAAATATGGCTCCGTTCCGTGCAATACGATCGATGTTAGGGGTGGGAGCGATCTGTCCTATAGGATGTCCGTAAGCACTTATGGCCTGTTGGGCATGATCGTCGGCCATGATAAAGATAATGTTCGGTCTTTCGCCCGGGGAGGCCTGCGTTTCGGCTTTTTTATCCTTGCAGGACATAAGACAGCATAAGGCAGGTAAGAGTAAAAATAAGATTTTGGTATGCATGGCAGTTGTTTTCCCGTTAATCCGGTATAAAATTAAAAATCCGGGAACGAATATGGGGTGCGAGAAACAGGATTACTCTTGAATGTGGTGCCTTTTGAGTTTTATTTCATTGTTTTTAAGTGTTTTAATTAGTTCTTGAGGGCTTGTTTATCTGAAGGGTTTTAACAAAGTGATGTGGTAATGATGAGTGTGGTTTGGCTGAATGAGGTGAAAAAAGCGAAGCCTGCTTCGGATAAAACAGGCCTCGGATAGCATATCGGGAGCAAGGAGATCAGTCACAATCGAGACATGTCCATTCTACAATCCCGGAACCGGAGCCGAAACGTTGCATGGTATATTTTTCAATATCGATCAGGAACCCGATATCGTTCTGGTTGGCATTGGCCGTGCAGCAACCATCGCAATCACTGTCTGCGCAAAAATCATAGACAACAGCATCAATCTGTTTGTCACCCTGCCGTATCCGTAGTGTTTTCAATTTGTACTGGTAGGCATCTTTGGAGTGCAGCGCAATAATATTGTTGGCCTGTACCCAGCTTTCGGGCATCACCCCGGATACGAAAGCAAATTGTCCGGCCCACTGGCACCCGTTATAGACAATACATTCTTCACTATTCGGATCGGGATAGGATTCGAAATTCGTCAGGTTAGCCTGATGCCAGACGGTCGCAGTAGACGATTCGGGAGTTAATAATACGTGTTCTGTTTCACCTGGACTACAGGCAAAAAACAACAGGATAATTCCTGTAAGCATAGATTTTGTTTTCATGATATCAAAGATTTGGTATTATAATATAGTGATTAGTTTTGAGATGCGCTATGGCCCGGTGTATAAAGAAGTCCAGGTCGGTGCTTCGTTCCACTACCATCGTATCGGTAATTAGCCATAGCTGTTTCTAACAGAATCAAAAAACAAGGAATAAGCATGGCTCATGGGAAAATCTTTACGTTTGATGAAAACCGTAGGTATTTTGGCATGACTTTCGGGTAACGGGATTGTCCGAAGCTTTCTGAAGGGGTAATGCCTTGTAATAAGTTCTTTGGGGAGCAGGGTAATGGCCGTTCCGTTTTCTACAACATTAAGAATGTTTTCCAGGGTATCTGTTTCGATGTATTTTATACCTGCCGGTGTGGTATTCAGAAAATGAGTGAGAAGGTCCCGATAGGAGCAACCTCTGTTGAATACCGCCAGTTTTACAGGTTTGTCCCCTCTGATTAAAGTTTCCGGAGCGGGAGTTCCGGAAGCAAGGACAATGTGAAGTTCTTCGAAAACAATAGTCTGTGTATCAAGATCCGGATGACGGACCGGGCTGGTTACAAAAGCTCCGTCGAGTTTATATTCGGTAACCTGTGCGATAAGATCGGATGTCGTTCCTGTTTTTAAAGTAAAATCAACATCCGGATAATCCCGGATAAATTTTTCCAATACGGAAGAGGCTCTAAGGGTAGCTGCGGAGTGTATACAACCGAGTCTGACCTGTCCGTTCAGGCCTTCTTGTTTATGGATGGAAAATTTAAAGTTGTCGATAGCCATCGTGATTTCCCTGGCAATCTTCAGAAAGTCGATCCCCTGCGGTGTCAGGGTTACGGAACGTGTAGTTCGATACAGTAGTTTGGTGTTCAGAGATTTTTCAAGCGCTTTTATCCTTGCCGAAACATTGGATTGTACAGTATTGGTGGCCGTAGCGGCCCTGGTGAAATTTTCGTATTCTGCAAGAGCGATAAAAATTCTCAGATCGTTGATATTCATTGTTTTATTTTTTTGAAGTTGCTATATTAATCATTTTTAATCATTAATATGTGTGATTATTTATTGTTTTTAAAGCTCTGAAATTGGCTGTAATTTTGTAGTTGAAAAAACTGAAATCCGAATGTTATGGCGACAACGTGCAGTATATGGGAAAATGATCTGACAAGGATGTTAGGGGTGACGTATCCGGTAGTACAGGCTCCGATGATGGGGGTAACCACCCCGGAAATGGTTGCGGGGGCAGGAATGGCGGGTTGCCTGGGGTCGATTTCGCTGGGAGATCTTCCTCCGGAGGATTGTATCGGACTGATCCGTAAGGTGCATAAACTTACAGATCAGCCCTTTGCCGCGAATATTTTTGTTCATGAAATCCCTGAACTGGACAGTCGTCTGGAACAGGAATATAAAGCGGCCAAAGCTTTTATAGAAAACCTGGCAAGGCAGCATGAGCTGTATGTGCAGTTACCGGAGGTCGGGGAGATCAGGCCCGTGGATTACCACGAGCAGATAGACGCCCTTGTTGCGGAGGGCATAAGGATATTGAGTTTTACTTTCGGCAACCTCGATGCACAAAGTATTGACCGGTTGAAGGAGAAGGGGGTACTGCTTATCGGTACCTGTACCACGCCGGATGAAGCGGTTACCCTGGAACAATCGGGGATTGATATTATTTGTGTACAAGGGATCGAAGCAGGAGGGCATCGCGGAAGTTTCGGGACGGAGATGTCCGGGACCGAAGGGTTTTCTCTTTTGCCGCGGGTCCGGGATGGTGTAAATACTCCGCTTATTTATGCCGGAGGTATATGTGACGGTAGCACATTAAATATGGCCCGGGACCTCGGTGCACAAGGAGTACAGGTGGGTAGCCTGTTGCTGGGATCCGAAGAAAGTGCGTTGGAGCCATTCGAAAAAGATCGGTTGCTTGCGGCGGATAAAACAGATGTGGTGTTGACCAGGAGTTTTTCGGGACGTTATGCCCGTGGTATCCGGAATCTGTTTACGGATACGCTTGAAAAATCGCCGTATATTCTGCCTTATCCTTACCAGAACAAGTTGACTTCCGCGTTGCGGAAACTGGCGAAATCGGTTAACCATACGGAGTTTGTAAGTATCTGGACCGGACAGGCCGATTACGGGTACCCGGGGGGAACCGTAAAGGATATTATGGAAGCATTGCTAAGCGATGCGGAGGGAGTACGTGCCGGTGGGAGATCTGAATGTTGAAATAAAAAAGGGATACAGCCGTATGAGGTATATCCCGTTTTTTTTTGAGACCGGTTTTTAGCTGTTTGCTATCGCCCTCAGTTCTTTTATGGTTTGCAGAGGTGTTTTGCTTTTAAAGACAAAACTGCCTGCTACGAGGATATCTGCCCCCGCTTCGGTAAGTTGCTTTGCATTTTTTGAGGTTACACCACCGTCGATTTCTATTTTTGTTTTTGCGTTGTTCTTCAGGATCATCTCCTTCAGTTCGGAAACTTTTTTATATGTGTTTTCTATAAAAGACTGTCCGCCGAATCCGGGGTTAACACTCATGATACATACCTGGTCCAGGTCATTGATAATGTCCTGGAGGAGGGATACCGGGGTATGAGGGTTAAGGGCCACACCGGCTTTCATGCCTTCCGCTTTAATGGCCTGGAGGGTACGGTGCAGGTGGGTGCATGCCTCATAGTGTACCGTAAGGTTATTGGCACCAAGATCCGCAAAGGTTTTGATATAGCGGTCGGGATCCACGATCATCAGGTGCACATCTATGGTTTTCTTTGCGTGTTTTGCTATGGCTTCGAGTACGGGCATTCCGAAAGAGATATTCGGAACGAATACGCCATCCATAATATCGATATGAAACCAGTCGGCTTCACTCGCGTTGACCATTTCGATGTCGCGTTGAAGATTGGCAAAGTCTGCCGCCAGCACCGAAGGAGCTATAAGTTTCTGATCCATGGTATAGTGTTGTGTTTGCAGCGGTAAAAATAGGGTAAATCTTTGACTTGAAGGCTGAGCAGGGACAAAGAAAAACTCCGGCACGAGGCCGGAGTTCATCCATCAATCAAAAAACGAACAGTTATGATAAACTGTTGTCATCGTACCATATACCGATGCATTGACCGGCATGTGTGGGAATTAACCCAAATACGTTTTTAATATTTTACTTCTGGAGGTATGCTTCAGCCTGCGGATGGCTTTTTCCTTGATCTGACGAACGCGCTCGCGGGTAAGGTCGAAAGTTTCGCCTATTTCCTCGAGTGTCATCGGGTGCTGGTCTCCGAGTCCGAAATACAGGCGGATTACATCAGCTTCTCTCGGGGTAAGCGTTTCCAGAGCTCTTTCGATCTCCGTACGCAGCGATTCGTGAAGCAGGTCTTTGTCCGGATTGGGCGACTCTCCGCTTCGCAATACGTCATAGAGGTTAGAATCTTCTCCTTCTACAAGCGGGGCATCCATAGAAACATGGCGCCCGGAGTTCTTCATGGATTCCTTAACATCATTGACGGTCATGTCCAGTTCCTTGGCAATCTCTTCCGCAGAAGGAACACGTTCGTGTGCCTGCTCCAGGAAGGCATAGGTCTTATTGATCTTGTTTATAGAACCGATCTTGTTCAGCGGTAGACGTACGATACGCGACTGTTCCGCCAAAGCCTGTAGTATAGACTGGCGAATCCACCATACCGCATAGGAAATAAATTTAAAACCACGGGTTTCATCGAAACGCTGTGCGGCTTTTATCAATCCCAGGTTTCCTTCGTTGATAAGATCGGGAAGGGTAAGCCCCTGGTTCTGGTACTGTTTTGCTACGGAAACCACGAAACGCAGGTTGGCTTTGGTAAGCTTTTCAAGAGCGCGTTGATCTCCCGCTTTGATCCGCTGTGCCAATTCCACCTCTTCATCTGCAGTAATTAAGTCTACTTTCCCTATCTCCTGAAGATACTTATCCAGGGAAGCAGTTTCCCTGTTGGTTACCTGCTTCGTAATCTTAAGCTGTCTCATTTAATCTTCTCCTTGATTTTTTTATGTGTATAATTGCTTATGCAGTAGGTTATACGTAATATTGACGTTAAATGTTACAAAAGGTTTAATTAAAATTCCATTATTTTCCGGATTTCATGGTTTTTCAGGTTCGTGCCTCCGGTGTAAGAACGTTTTTACAACCTGTGTCATTGTGCTTAAAAAAACTTTATTTATGATATAGACTTCTTATGAAGCAACTTGTTACATTTTTCTTCTTCCTTTTTTTAGTGACGTGCGGTCACTTTTTTTACGCACAGCAGGCGGTGTTGCCCGTAAGTAATTTTTCGGTAAACGATTATCACGCGGCCAATCAGAACTGGGGAATTACGACCGATGAAGACGGTCTTACCTTTGTAGCCAATCATCAGGGACTGCTGGTGTTTAACGGCCAGGACTGGCATCTGTATACCCTGCCCAACAAGACCATCATCCGGTCGGTATACAGGGACGGGGAGCGCATTTATACCGGTTCGTACGAGGAGTTCGGATACTGGAAGAAAAATGGTTTCGGGATTTTCGAATATACGTCCCTGACTTCACAGGTAGATCCGACCCATGAATTCCACAACGAAGAATTCTGGGAAATCACCCGTTGGGGCAAAAAGATCGTTTTTCGCTCATTTACGACCATATATATGTACGACGGTGAAAAGATCGTGGTGCTCAGCCCGGATTTTATCGTTACCAAGGTTACGGTGTACAAAGACGCCCTCATTATCGGCGAGAATAACGGCAGGATACACCGGTACACCGAAGAGGATGGTTTGCTGCCCTTCCCGGAAACAGAACATATCGATAATCCCGTTGCGGATATCGTTGTCGACGGCGATAAGCTCATCATAGGGACAAAGTCCGAAGGTTGCTTTACCTATACACCCGAAGACTACCGGCTGGAAAAATGGGATCCCGGGATCAACAGAATGCTTTCGGCATACGAACTCAACAAGATCTGTCTTGCGGGAAACAACCGTGTGGTTTTCGGAACGATAAAGAACGGGGTCGTAATTTATGACAGGAATACCCGTAAGATCAGGTTTATCAACCGTCATCTCGGATTACAGAATAATACGGTCCTCGGGCTGGATATGCGTAGAGATAATCTCTGGATTGCACTGGACAAAGGCATCGATGTAGTAAAGATCAATTCGGAGTTTACTTTTTTTAAGGACGACACCGGCGAACTGGGTACCGTATACGATATTGCTTTTTACAACAACACTGTCTATATGGGAAGCAATACGGGTGTTTATTATTTCCGGGACGGGAACATGGTCTTTCTCGAAAATTCCCAGGGGCATGTCTGGGATCTTTCCGTAGTTCACGGAAGGTTGCTGTGCGGGCACAATTCGGGTACCTATGACATTAGCGACAATACCTTCGAACGTATTTCCGGGATTTCCGGGGGGTATGCCATACGATCCGTGCCGGGCAGGGAAAATCTCTTTTTGCAATGTACCTATGTCGGACTGGTTCTGTATACGTATAAAGGCGACGACTGGGAGGTGACACTTGTCGACGGGATACAGTCGCCCCTGGACAATATCGTTTTTGAGAACCGGCATACCGCATGGGCCTCACATCCGTACAAAGGTTTTTTTCGGATCGGTCTGAGCGACGATTACAAAAAAGTAACCTCGGTAAAGACGTTCGGACAGGAGCAGATGAAAGGATTGAGAACCCAGGTTTTTCGGGTGGGAAACGATATTGCATTGTACAATTCGGGTGACTGGTACACCTTTAATCCCGACAGGGATCGGCTGGAAATGTTTATACCTTTCAGAAAATATAAAGACAAGAAACTGCTTTACCAGGATAACGGACATTTCTGGTTTACCGATACGGGCAAAAACGGCATCATTTATACCGATCTCAAAAAGGATACGGTTATCGTACAGCGTGAACTGGGCAAAAGGCTGACCCCGCTTTTTGAAAAAGTGGTGAAAAGAAATGATTCGCTCTACTACTTTACCCTGAACGATGGTTTTGCAACGTTTAATTTTTACAAATACCGCCAGGAACACCAAAAAAGATATACCGATAAGGTGCGGATAGACCGGGCAGAGACCGCAGATACGCTCTACGATTTTTCGCAAAACCCGGGAATCCCCTTCGCCGATGCATCGCATATCCGGTTTTTTGTGTACTACCCCAATCATTTTGCACAGGATTTTCAATATCGTTTACTCGGTCCTATTACTCAGGAAGGCTATGTGAGCAACGGGGTTATCGATCTGCAAAATCTGGATTACGGAGTGTACCAACTGGAGGTAGCACCTTTTTCTCACGGTATGGACACCCCGGTCCGGCTCCGTTATAATTTTCGCATTTATCCTCCCTGGTACTTGTCCGATACGATGAAAGGCGTGTATCTTTTATTGTTTTTACTGACGATATACCTGCTCTTCCATTGGAACAGGAAACTTATCCGGGATCATCAGCGCAAACTCACCCGGAGGATGTACCGGGACAGCCAGCAAAAAATGGAGGCTCTCGAACGGCAGAACCTGGAACGCGAAGTGAAGATGAAAAGGAAAGAATTGATGAATTCCACCCTGATGATCAGTAAGAAAAACGAATTGTTACTGGAAATACAGAACGAATTAAAACGCATTCGCAAAGATAATGTCAACGAATACCGGGTAAAAAGCCTTATCGGCAAAACTACGGAAGCCATACATAACCAGGAAGACTGGCAGGTTTTCGAAACCAATTTTAACGACCTGCACGATGACTTTTTTAAGAGACTTGTAAAACGTTATCCCAAATTGACTTCCAAAGACATTAAGCTATGTGGTTACCTGAAGATGAATCTTACCTCAAAGGAAATAGCCCCGCTTATGGGGATAACGTCAAGAGGTGTTGAAATCCACAGATACCGACTCCGGAAAAAGCTCGTACTGGAAAAGGATCAGGATTTGGTAAAATTCCTGCTACTTATTTAGAATATTTGCAATTAACTACCCTTGTTTTTGCTATAAAACAACTCATCATCCCTACATCAATATGTTAAATTTTAAGATAATGATATGATTTATTAATTGTTTAATGTGTTGTTTTTTAGTTGTTTGTGTTTGTTTTGCTTCTTTGCTATGAGGATGTAGTGCTACTACTACAACGAAATAGTACTGCAGTGTCTAATTTTATCTTCGACTAAATCAAATCTTTTATTATGAAGGTAAAATTGTGTTGGCTTATATGTTATATAGCCTTAATTCCTGCAGGAGTTTTTGCGCAGGACGCCATAACGGGTACCGTAATGGATGCGGATAATCAACCGTTGCCGGGAGCTAATATCTTAGTAGAAGGCACCAACAGGTATGCTGTGACCGATTTTGACGGGAACTTCAGTATTGAAGCTTCGTCCGGGGAGGTTTTACAGATTTCTTATGTGGGGTTCCGTACCAGGAACGTCACTATAGGAAACGAACAAACGCTGACTGTTATGCTGGAGGAAGATACTTCCGAACTGGATGAAGTCGTGGTTGTGGGGTACGGGGTTCAGAAAAAAAGTGATATTACCGGTGCTGTAGCTTCCGTAAAAGCCGAAGATATTGTCAAGCAACCGGCATTGACCGCAGTACAATCCATACAGGGAAAAGTGGCCGGTGTAAATATAGTGTCCAGTGATGCCCCGGGTTCTACACCTACGGTAATGGTGCGGGGAATAGGAACGGCAGAAGGCGGAAGAGAACCGTTTTATGTAGTGGACGGACAGCCGACCCAGGATATCCGAAGTATTAACCCTTCGGATATCGAGTCGATCGACTTTCTTAAGGGCGCTTCGTATGCCAATATTTATGGTATCCGGGCGGCCAATGGTGTGATCCTCATTACGACAAAGAAAGGAAAAAAGGGAAAAGCCAAGATCAATGTGGATTCTTTTTATGGCGTTCGCAGCACGCTGAACCGGGTAGATATGGCCAATGCCAGCCAGTACATCACTTACTTTAACGAAGAGAGCGCTTCCCTGGGCGGCTTTATGCTCAGTGAAGACCAACAGTTCAATACCGACTGGTATGACGAGTTGCTGCAGTTGGGAAGCATCAGTAGTAACAGCCTGTCTATTTCCGGTGCGGGTGAGGCCATAGATTACTTTTTTAGTTATAACTTCTATGAAGAAGAAGGGATCTTAAAAGATAACAAATACAGCAGGGGTACGATCAGGAACAATAATACCTATCACCTTTTTGACGATAAGTTCCGCATTACACAGAATATCAATATCACCTACACCAATGAAGCTCCGAAACCTTTTTCGGCCTTCAACAATGCCTATCGGCAGTCGCCGCTGGTACCGGTGTACTACGATAACGGAAGGTTCGGCCAGTCGTTCGTAAACCAGACTACCGGTGTTGTAGGTTATCGTTCGCAGGCAGGTGAGTCCGTAGGGCGCCTGTATCCGCATGGAAACCCGGTTGCCGATGTGTATTACCAGGACCAGGATATCAATACGACAACCCTGCAGGGGCAGATTACCGCAGAACTCGATATCACCGATAAAATTACGGCCACGGGGCGTTTCGGTGCAACCAAGTTTTATTCCAAAAACAATAATTACAATCCTATCCGGGAGCGATGGCTCAATGCAGACCCGAGAAGGACCCTGGAGCAATTCGAAGCCGGCAGGCTGCCGGACGAAGAAGACGGTACCATATCTACGGAATTTGCCAATAATTCGTACCGGGTTATAGATGAAGAATTTTTCCGCTGGAACCTGGAAGGGTTCGTAACCTATAACGATTCTTTCGATAAGCATAACCTTTCCGCGACCTTGGGATTGAGCCGTGAAAATTACGGAGGAAGGGAAAAAATGGAAGCCCTTGCCTATGACGTTTATGAAGAAAAGAGATTGCGGAGCCTCGGGAGAAGAACTTCCGCCTTTTTTGATAATACGGTAGAGCAGGAGTTCAACCAGTCTACAAACCTACAGTCTTATTTTGCCCGGGTAGAATACGATTTCGATAAAAAATATTTTGTCAGGGCCGTATTGCGACGTGACGGGACCAGTGATTTTATTACCGGAGACAACTACTTTGAGAATTTCCCGGCTGTGAGTTTGGGATGGACTATCTCCAAAGAGAGTTTCCTGGAAAAAGTTTCATTTCTCAACCATTTGAAACTGTTTGCGGGTTGGGGAAAACTGGGAATGCCAATGTGCCTATCAATATACAGCAGATAAAGACCAATGCGGGCAGCGGAAACCAGAATTATGTGTTCGGGCCTACCCAGAGCCTGATTTTCGGGTCGTCTTTCGGTAGCCCGGTAGTGCCATTGCGGTGGGAAGTTACCGAAGAGTGGGAAGCCGGTTTCGACTTTGAGCTTTTTGACAGAAGGTTAACAGGTACCCTGGACTATTATAACCGTAAGAATACCAATACGATCGTTCTGGTTAAAAATATACTGAACTCCGCTGCGGAGGATGATTTCCGGGCCCATGCCGCGGAAGTTACCAATACCGGTTTTGAAGCATTACTGAGCTGGCGTGATAATATCAGTGATGATTTCAGTTATAACCTGAGTGTAAATTTCTCTACCAATAAAAACAGGGTACAGAACGTGCCTACGGGATATGACGGAGCTACCGGTGGAAGCCTGAGCAACGGGCAGATCACCAAGAGACTGAAGGATGGTGAACCGCTGTTTGCCTGGTGGATGTATGAAGCTGATGGAATATGGCAGAACCAGGAAGAAATCGATAATAATCCTTCCGTAGGCGGAGCTGCACCCGGACACCTGAGATATAAAGATCAGAACGGCGATGGTGTTATCGACGACCGGGACAAGAAGTATTTCGGTTCGTATATACCTACCTTCAACTATGGTGTGAATATCGGGATACAATACAAAAAATTCGACCTCAGTATTGACGGATTCGGTCTCGGCGGGAATAAAGTTTACAACGGACTGGCCAACACGAGGCTCGGGGGAGAGAATGTTACAGCAGAAACTTTTAAAAACGGTGGACCGGGAAGGATCGACCAATTCACATCCGGGAGCTTATCGCGATGCTTTGCCATCTTCGTACTGGCTGGAAGACGGTGACTTTTTCCGGATCAATAACATTACCGTAGGCTATGCTTTCGAAGACCTGTCGTTCTTTAATCGTGTGCGTTTTTATGTCACCGCCCAGAACCCCTTTATGTTTACACGGTATTCTGGGTTTACCCCCGAACTCAACCGCAGTGGCGACAACGAATACGGAAACCCTGTAGGGACTACAGGTATGGAACTCTCAGCGTATCCTACGACGCGAACATTCATCTTCGGCGTTAATTTACAGTTGTAATAAACCAAATAAGAAACACATTATGAATCTGAGATATAAATATTGGTATGGTCTTTACGTTCTGGCTCTGGTAGGTTTGGCCGGTTGTGATGACTTTGTGAAAGAAGTAGAGATCGTAGATCCTACGGCAGAAGAAAGCGGAGAGATATTTGAGCCGGTACAGTTTGTTACCGGGGTTTACGGCAGGCATACGGATTTTGCCTTTGCATTTTCGTACCTGGGAATTACGGAGATTATTTCGGATAATGCCGATAAGGGAAGTTCTCCTACGGATACCGGAACGGACAAACACCTCCTGGACGGCCTGGAGCACAATGCTTCTACACCTTCTATACGGGCCATGTGGACACAGTGGTACAAAACGATAGGTAGAGCCAGTCTGGCCATAGAATATACCGAAGAATACGAGATGACCAATGAAAGTCTCAGGGCGAGGCTTATTGGAGAGTGCAAATTTTTGAGAGCCCTGAATTATTTCTGGCTGGTCCGTTCTTTCGGTGAGGTTACCTTACAGCATGTAGACCTTGTGGAAAGAGCCCCCGTCTCTGAAGTTTACGCTTTTATAGAGCAGGACCTGAAAGAAGCTATAGAAGTACTGCCTCTGAAAAGCGAATACGCATCTTCCGATTTGGGGAGGGCAACCCAGGGAGCCGCACAGTCCCTGCTGGCCAAAGTATACCTGTACCAGGAAAAATGGCAGGAAGCAGCCGATATGGCACAGGAGGTTATCAATTCCGGTGAATACGGCTTAGAAGAAGATTACGCCACGTTGTGGAGAGCTTCCACGGAAAACGGGAGAGAATCCGTTTTCGAGATCCAGGCCAGGGGAGATATCATCGCTCACGGTGTTCAGCAATACTCTCAGACCCAGGGGGCTTCCGGACCCAATGGCTGGGGTTGGGGCTTTAACACGCCTTCCGAGGATCTGCTCAATGCGTTCAATGAAGAAGGTGACACGATCAGGAGAGACGCTACCATTATATTCCGTGGCGAAACCCTTTGGGATGGCAGACAGGTAGATCCGGCCGTACAGAATGCTATGTACAACGAGAAAGCATATTCCAGTGCCAATGCAGGGAATAACGATACCGACAAAAATATCAGGGTGATCCGGTTTGCCGAAGTACTCCTTATCCGTGCCGAAGCACTCAATGAACTCGGGCGGTCTTCGGAAGCCATTATTCCGCTCAACGATGTTCGAGACCGTGTAAATCTCGGAGCTGTTTCTACGACGGACCAGGGTGAGCTGAGAATGTTGATATGGAAAGAACGCAGGCTGGAACTGGCCATGGAACACGATCGCTGGTTTGACCTTATCCGTACCGGACAGGCCGGAGACGTAATGAGAGCCCATGGAAAACCTTTTATAGACGGAAAACACGAGTTGTTTCCCATTCCTAATGACCAGCGTATCCAGACACCGGATATGACCCAGAACCCCCAGTGGTAATTGCCGTTTCAAGGAACATTAGGATTATGCGGTTCTGAATCCCGGACTGCTATGGCTGAAATTTTTTAAACCTAAACCATACATAGTATTGATCATGCGAAATTTAATTTTTGTTTTTTCCGTAATGCTTCTCTGGAGCTGTAACCCAAAGAAAACATCATCAGACAAATCGTCTGCCACTTCGGAAGTGGCGGGAAAGGGCAAAGAAGGGCACATTGAAGAAAATGAACTGAAAGATGAGGAAATACTAAACCTGGTACAAAGGCAGACCTTCGATTATTTCTGGGATGGTGCGGAGCCCAATTCAGGGATGGCCCCGGAACGAATTCATATTGATGGGGACTACCCGCAGAACGATGAGGATGTCGTTACCATCGGAGGTTCCGGCTTCGGGCTGATGGCGATCCTTGTCGGTGTGGAAAGAGGGTTCATTACCCGCGAACAGGCTCTGGAACGCTATGAGAAAATCATCGGGTTCCTGGAAAAGGCAGATCGTTTTCACGGGGTATGGCCGCACTGGTTGTACGGTAAAACCGGTAAAGTAAAACCCTTCAGTGCGGAAGATGACGGGGGAGACCTCGTAGAAACCGCTTTTATGGTACAGGGGATGCTCACCGTAGCCGAATATTTCAAAGACGGATCGGAAAGAGAAAAAGAACTGGTTGGCCGTATAGAAAAACTATGGCATGAAGTGGAGTGGGACTGGTATACCAAGGGAGGAGAAGATGTCCTCTATTGGCACTGGTCTCCCGAACACGGATGGAAAATGAACTTCCCTGTGGGAGGATATAACGAATGCCTGATCATGTATGTCCTTGCGGCAGCATCTCCGACACATCCGATAGAACCGGAAGCTTATCATCATGGATGGGCCAGAGACGGAGCCATCAGCACCGATAAAGCGTATTACGGACTCAAAACTGTTCTCGATCATTATGAGCATGACGACGCGCCTGTGGGACCTTTGTTCTGGGCTCATTATTCGTATCTCGGACTGAATCCCAAAGGGCTGTCCGATAGATACGGTGATTACTGGGAGCTCAATAAAAATCACGCTCTTATCAATTATAAGTATGCTGTGGATAACCCGGAAAACCACAAGGGATATGGTCCGGAAAGCTGGGGACTCACATCGAGTTATTCCACTAACGGTTATGCGGGCCACCGTCCCGGAAATGACCGTGGGGTAATTTCGCCTACCGCTGCCCTTTCTTCGTTTCCCTACACCCCGGATGAGAGTATGCAGATGCTGAGATATCTGTATCAGGATGCGGATAGTCTGGTTGGGAAATACGGTCCCTACGATGCGTATAGCCAGGAAGAAAACTGGTACGTACAGCGTTACCTCGCCATAGACCAGGGGCCGATTCCGGTAATGATCGAAAATTATCGCAGTGGCTTGCTCTGGAACTTGTTTATGGAAAATAAGGATGTACGGAAAGGCCTGATAAAATTAGGGTTCAGCGCTCCCGGAATATCGGATAAGAAGTAATGTGGAACATAATTCCTCCCGGATTTGCAGGATACTATTTTCGCGTATCCTGCAGATCCGGTCTGTCCGGATTATTTTGCTAAATTGAAAACAAAAAACATGAGACATCCCCGAATTATTTTAGCGCTGCTGGTTTTTACCTGTACCATGGCTTTTGCACAGACAGGAGAAGAATATCTGGAAAAAGAATTTGTGAGTCAGGGCGATACCCTGAAGTACAGGATCCTCTATCCGGATGATTATACGTCCGATCGGGAATATCCCGTAGTGTTATTTCTGCACGGAGCGGGAGAACGAGGTCATGACAATCGCTCGCAACTCACCCACGGAAGTGCTCTTTTTCTGAAAGACAGTATCCGTTCACAATTTCCGGCTATCGTTATTTTTTCCGCAATGTCCCAAAGCGGACTATTGGGCCAATGCCAAAGTAAAAAGAGGAAGAACCCCTTTAAAGATAAAATTCAGGTACGGGCGTAAGCCTACCAGGCCTCTCGGGCTGGTCATGGCTTTAATGGACAGTATGGTACAGACACCTTCCGTAAAACAGGAACAGGTGTATGTAATGGGGCTTTCCATGGGAGGAGGTATGGGAACGTTTGAGCTCCTGTACAGAAAGCCGGATATGTTTGCGGCAGCAATTCCTATTTGCGGCGGCGGGAAAGCAGCATCGGTAAAAAACTATGCAGTAAAACTGCCCCTGTGGATATTTCATGGTGCCAAGGATAATGTGGTAGACCCTTTACTTTCGGTGCATATGGTGGAGAGGTTGTTGAAAGAAGGGGCAAACCCGAAATTTACCTTGTATGAAAATGCCAATCACAACAGTTGGGATCCCGCTTTTGCCGAACCCGACCTCTTGCCCTGGTTGTTTTCGAAGACGAAGAAAAACTAAGAAAAAATGATTGCTATAACCAGAAAAGCCGGTGTGTTGTCTCTTTTGCTACCGGTTTTAATCTCTTGTACCGATACCCCGTGCAGGAGGAAAAAGAAAAAGATTCTTTTACAGCCCAGGTAGATTCTGTCCTGGGGCTTATGACCCTTGAAGAGAAGATCGGACAAACCGTACTTTTTACCAGCGGATGGGATGTTACCGGGCCTTCCATGGATGATAACTACCGGGAATATATAGAAAATGGCAGCGTCGGGGCAGTGTTTAATGCCTTTACGACAACATATAACCGGGAATTGCAGCAGGTTGCCGTGGAACATACGCGCCTCGGTATTCCGTTGCTTTTTGGTTATGATGTTATTCACGGACACCGGACGATATTTCCTATTCCGCTTGGAGAATCGGCAAGCTGGGATCTCGGGCTCATGGAAAAAACGGCCCGGATAGCCGCAGTAGAGGCTTCGGCAGAGGGGATAAACTGGACTTTTGCGCCTATGGTAGACGTTGCCAGAGATGCCCGTTGGGGACGTATTGCAGAAGGAGCCGGGGAAGACACCTACCTCGGCTCGCTGATAGCTAAAGCAAGAGTGAAAGGGTTTCAGGGCGATGACCTTGCGGCAAACAATACCATACTGGCTTGTGCCAAGCACTATGCTGCTTATGGGGCAGCCCTCGCAGGAAGAGATTACAACACCGTGGATATGTCCGAAAACGAATTCCGGACGACATATCTACCTCCTTTCAAAGCCGCTCATGATGCGGGAGTGGCCACGTTTATGAATTCCTTTAACGATCTCAACGGTGTGCCCGCCACCGGAAACTCTTTTTTACTCCGGGATATCCTGAAAGGCGACTGGGATTTTGACGGTTTTGTCGTCACCGATTATACCTCTATAAACGAAATGGTTCCTCACGGTTATGCCCGCGATGAAAAGCATGCCGGAGAAATAGCCATGAATGCCGGGTGGATATGGATATGCAGGGTGGTATTTATATGAAATACCTGAAACAATCCATACAAGAAGAAAAGTAAGTGAAAAAGACCTTAACGATGCCGTACGGAGAATACTGGATATGAAATTTCGTCTGGGTCTTTTTGAAGATCCCTATCGTTATATGGATAAAACCCGCGAGAAAGAAGAGGTCCTCAGTGAAGAACACCTGGAGGTTGCCCGGATGCCGCGCGGAAATCCATGGTACTGCTGAAAAACGACAAGGAGGTACTGCCCCTGAAACAGGGAGCCAGGATAGCGCTTGTCGGCCCCTTGGTTAAGGACGAAAAAAATATTATAGGAAACTGGGCTGCTGCCGGAGATCGTGAAGGTACGGCAGTAAGCGTATTCGAAGCTTTCGAAGAGCGCCTCGGAAAAGATAATGTGCTTTATGCCGAAGGGTGTAAGGTGCTCGGAGAAGATACTTCCGGTTTTAAAGATGCCATTGCCGTAGCCCGAAAAGCCGATGTGGTGGTTATGGTGGTAGGTGAGCTGGAAGGTATGACAGGGGAAGCCGCAAGCAGAACAGATATCAATATTCCGGGGAAGCAGAAAGAACTCATAAAAGCAGTTAAGGAGACCGGGAAGCCTGTTATCCTGGTGCTGATGAACGGAAGACCTCTTACACTGGAATGGGAGAACAAGACCGCCGACGCGATACTGGAGGCCTGGTGGCCCGGGACTATGGGCGGGTATGCCGTTGCCGATGTGCTTTACGGAGATTATAACCCTGCCGGGAAACTCACCGTGAGCTTTCCGAGAGCTGTAGGACAGCTGCCCTTGTACTACAATCACAAAAACACCGGAAGACCGATACAACCGGAGGATCCCGATCAGAAATACGTATCGCGATATCTCTATACGCCTAACACCCCTTATATCCTTTCGGATACGGACTCAGCTACACTTCGTTTGCCTACGAAGTAAGCACGGACAAACAAACGCTTGTTCCCGGAGAGACACTGACGATTACTGCAAAAGTAACGAACACCGGTGAGCGGGACGGAGAAGAGATCGTGCAGTTGTATGTACATGATAAAGTAGCTTCCGTTACACCGCCGGTCAAGGCGCTGAAAGGATTCGAAAAGATATTTCTGAAGAAGGGAGAAACAAAGTCTGTGAAATTCGAACTCACTGCAGAAGACCTTAAGTTTTTCAATCCTGAGCTGGAATGGATATACGAACCCGGAATGTTCGAACTCTTCGTAGGAGGACATTCCGATATGCCGTTTACGCATACTTTCGAATTGAAAACCGAATAGAAAACACCTGGACATGCGGATACCGAGAGCTTTGAGGTAGCTTCAGGGATATAAAAAAACACCCGTTCGTTCGAACGGGGTGTTTTTATTAACAATTGAAAATATATAACACTTGATTAAGATCTGTTTTTAGACTCTTTTCTTTCGGGTCTTGGTAACAAAGCTTTTCTGGATACCTTCGGTTTTTTGGTCCTTGGGTCCAGACCGATGTATTTTACATCGATAACATCACCTACATTAACCACATCGGTTACATTATTGGTGCGATCCCATGCCAGCTCGGAAATGTGCAGCAGGGACTCTTTACCGGGAACAAATTCGATAACGGCACCGAAATCGAGAACCTTGATAACCTTTACCGTATAGGTGTCTCCCTCTACAGGCTCAAACGTATAAGCATCTACGGCAGCTATAGCCTTGTCTATACCTTCCTGATCCACACCGAGGATCTCTACGATACCGAGGTTTCCTTCTTCCTCGATAACGATAGTGGTCTGTGTGCTTTCCTGCAATGCCTGAATGTTTTTACCACCTGGTCCTATAACCGCACCGATATATTCTTTCGGAATAGTCATTTTAATGATCTTCGGAGCATGAGCTTTTACGCTTTCGGCAGGGGCCGGGATTGTTTCCGTAAGTTTGTTCAGGATATGCAGACGTCCTTCGCGGGCCTGGTCAAGAGCTTTTTCGAGAATCTCATAAGAGAGTCCCTTGATCTTGATGTCCATCTGGCATGCGGTAATACCGTCGGCAGTTCCGGTTACTTTAAAGTCCATATCACCGAGGTGGTCTTCATCGCCGAGAATATCCGAAAGCACGGCGTATTTCTCTCCTTCGGAGATCAGTCCCATGGCGATACCCGAAACCGGTTTTTTTAGTTGTACACCGGCATCCATAAGTGCCATAGTACCCGAACAAACGGTTGCCATAGAAGAAGAACCGTTAGATTCCAGTACTTCAGAGACAACTCTTACAGTGTAAGGACAATCCGAAGGGATCATATTTTTAAGGGCACGTTGTGCCAGGTTTCCGTGTCCTACTTCTCTTCGGGACGTACCGCGTATCGGTCTTGCTTCTCCGGTAGAGAAAGGAGGGAAGTTGTAATGCAGATAGAATTTTTCTTCACCCTGATCGGTAGGGAGGTCTATAACATTGGCCTCTCTTGATGTTCCCAGGGTTACTGTAGCCAGAGCCTGTGTTTCTCCCCTGGTAAATATCGATGATCCGTGTGTGGAAGGCAGGTAATTCACTTCACACCAGATAGGGCGGATGTCTGTGGTTTTTCTGCCATCCAGGCGGATGTTCTCGTCGAGGATGAGGTTTCTTACCGCTTCTTTCTGTGCTTTACCGAAGTATTTCCCGATAAGGGGGGAACTTTCCAGAAGTTCTTCTTCTGTGAAGAGTTCGGCACAACGTTCTTTCAGTTCCGAAAACTGTTGAGTACGTTCTTGTTTTGATGTATTAGCTTTGGCTATGGCATAGCACTGCTCATAGGCAAATTCGTGTATTTTGGCTGCGATAGCTTCGTCATCAGGCTCTCCTGCATATTCGCGAATGGCTTTTTTACCGACTTTTTCAGCCAGTCTGAACTGGGCTTCGCACTGTAATTTAATGGCTTCGTGGGCAACTTTGATCGCTTCTGCCATTTCCTTTTCGGAAACTTCATGCATTTCTCCTTCTACCATCGCAACAGAGTCTACAGAAGCACCTACCATAAGGTCGATGTCAGCAGCAGCCAGTTGGGTTTTGCTCGGGTTGATGATAAATTCACCGTCTATCCGTGCTACCCGTACTTCGGATATCGGATATTCGAAAGGAATATCTGAAATAGCGATACAGGCAGAGGCAGCAAGCCCTGCAAGGGCATCGGGCATAACGTTGTTGTCGTGAGACATCAACTGTATCATGACCTGAGTTTCCGCATGATAATCTTTAGGGAATAACGGACGTAAAACACGGTCTACCAATCGCATGGTAAGGACCTCGCTGTCGCTCGGACGCGCTTCACGTTTAAAGAATCCGCCGGGGAATCTTCCGGCAGCGGCAAACTTTTCGCGGTAATCCACGGTTAAAGGTAAAAAATCCACATCGGGCTTCGCTTCACGTGCAGAAACCACGGTAGCGAGCAGCATTGCATCTCCCATGCGAACAACAACAGACCCGTCGGCTTGTTTAGCCAGCTTTCCTGTTTCTATGGAGATGGTCCTGCCATCGCCCAAATCAATAATCTCTTTTTTTACTTCAGGAATCATAGTTCTTCTTAAAATTAATTTATACAAAGGGTTCCGTCCGGCAGACGGGGTTGTTGTGTTGTTGTAGTTAACCCAATGAAAATTACTTCGCCCTGAGAAAATATTCCGGCCTAAACCGGGTATGAATAAAACAAAAAAGAGGCACTAAGGCCTCTTTCGGAATTATTTTCTAAGTCCTAATTCTTTCACGATAGCACGATATCTCTCGATATCTTTTTTCTTGAGGTAGTCGAGAAGACTTCTTCTTTTACCTACCAGGCTAACCAGCGCTCTTTCGGTGTTGAAATCTTTACGGTTTCTTTTCAGGTGCTCCGTAAGGTGTGAAATCCTGAATGTAAACAGGGCTATTTGACCTTCGGCAGATCCTGTGTTTTTCCCGGAACCTCCGTGCTTTTTAAAAATGTCTTCTTTGACTTCTTTGTTCAAATACATGCCAATATTGTTTAAATGATTCTTATGTATGGTAATAGCTCGTCTATTACGGGCGCAAATATAGGGGAAATAGTTGTAATAATCTTTTTTTGTAAAAGATATTTTGAGGAGCGTTCCGGAACCTGATATCCCACCCGTACCGTAGTCGGTGTTTTCAGATGATGTCGTAGTAGTGATCCGCGGCGACCGCTACAGGGTATGCGTTATGATGATGTGATAAGAACTATGTACATTAGAGGGTACGGGAAAGGAGAGCGGGGGAGTTGGTTAAAGCTGATCTTTGAGTGCCTCTACCAATTTGTCCACGGCTTTCCGGTCTGTGAGGATGATGATTGCCCCGCCGTTGATGTCGAGATCCCTGAATTGAAGATGTGTCGTATTTTCCTGTTTGTCTTCCAGCAGAGCCTGTATTTCCACGTTCAGGATTTTGGCAATGATGAGGAGTTTGGAAAGTTTTATTTCGTGGAGATCACTTTCCCAGTTACAATACGTGCCGTGGGAGACGCCTATAGACTCCTCCATCTCTTTCTGGGTAATGCCCCGGGCCTCCCGTAATGCTTTGATTCTTGCTCCGATCTTCATAGGGTGTTTTTATCAAAAATACAAAAATGTCAGAAAAAATTCAAAAAATGTCAGGTTTTTGTGTGTAGTTTTTAATATAAAATGACAATTTTTGGAAAGAATATTATTGAAATATTGAAAATATACAGGGTACACATGGTACTTTGACAACAAACAACCGGTCCCATTACTGAAATACCAAAACTTAACCTGAAGACTTTTGACAAACCTGTTATACCGAACCGACTTCTGAAATGAAAAAATAAATGCTGTAGTCCCGTTAAAGACGCTTTCTTGATAACGGGGTACAAGACCTGTATTTCTTCAATCCGCGTTCGCGAACAAAAACCCTTTGAAGGGTCTTCCCGGTCATTAACGTAAAGTGTATATCGTAATACCCGAAACGTTGTCTTTTCGGAACTGTTGTGCGGATATATTTATGACAAAATACAAAAATACCATTTTCGCGAAAGGTGGACATATTCCCGGGTGTCCGTAAAAGTCCGGGACGATTTTTAACCCTTAATCTTGTTCAATATGAAAAAGCTAAACAAGTTTGATTTAAAGAAGCTCGATTCTAAAGACCTGAGAAACATTCAGGGAGGATCCGGAGGAGGAAGTTTCTCCGCTTCAGCTTCACTTTCTGCCAGCTTAAGCCTTGGTTATACCGAGGTCGACGTAGAAGTCGAGGCAGAGGGAGAGGCCGAATGGTAGTTTCCGGTATATCAATATCCTCTAATTTGTTTAGAGGATATTGTTTTTAATATCCGGAGCATACGTCCGGAACAGAATATTACCGGGAAAAGCGGTTAAAAACCAACAAACTACGATCATGATATTACTATTGAGCAGGCAGGATGACGGAAGTACTGCATTTGTTGTGCAATGGCTTCTGTACCTGAACAAAAAATATAAAAGACTGAACGGTGATACCGACCGGGTAAAAATCGTGACTGTCGATATGCAAAGCGATGCGTTTATCCTGGAAGAGAACGGCAATACATTCAACCTTTTCGATTTTGATTCCGTATGGTACCGTCGAAGGGGGATGTCCATCAAAAACACACAGGCCGATACGGGATTGCTGAATGAGGTACTTTTTACAGATAACGAACATTATCATAAAAGGCATGTCAACGAAGAGCTGAAAGAACTCATTGCCTATGCACACCATATCGTGGAGAAAAAAAGTACCAGGCAACTGGGAGGGCATATGACATCGGCCGTGAATAAATTCAAGGTCCTTGACCTGGCCCGCGATTGCGGACTGAAAATACCCAGGACATTTGTAGTGACCTCCAAAGACGAAATCCTGAAGATCATGGAAAAAGAAGGGAATGTCGTCACCAAGGCCATGAGTCAGGGGATATATTTCTTTACCCGTAAGCGGCATTACTATTCCTATACCGAACGGCTTACCCCCGATGCTGTAAGGCAATTACCCGATGTATTCTTTCCATCCCTGTTACAGGCCGAAATAAAAAGAAATATGAACTCAGGATATTTTTTCTGAAAGAAGAATACTATGCTATGGCTATTTTTTCTCAGAACGACTCCAAAACCGAAGTGGATTTCAGAAAGAAGACCGAAGACAGCCAGGTGAGAAATGTACCTTATCGCCTTCCGGAGCACATCCGGGAAAAGCTGATAGAAGTTGCGGCAAAACTCCGGCTGGATACCGGGTCTTTTGATATGATCGTGGATACCGACAATAATTATATTTTTCTCGAAGTGAACCCTCTGGGGCAATTCAGTATGACCTCCTTTCCGTGTAACTACTACCTGGAAAGAAAATTGCAGAAACATTATGAGTATAAAACTACAGAAATTCGAAATAGAAAAGAAAAAGCTGGAGAGTTTGCCACTCTTCTACAATTATATTCTCTACAACGATTTTCCCGAAGCGGATCCCGGGGTTGAGGAATGTGTGAGTTTCAATGAAAAGCTCAACTGTTACCAGGATCACACACCTCCGGAAAAGATCATTTCAAAATTCGTAGATTTTTCAAAAGACTGAACATGGAAGGACATATCATCGATACCAACAGGAATAATTTTTTTATGCTCTATGCCGACTGTATCCCCGTGAAGGGATATACGCGGACCATGATTTGCGATACGGCCAATGGAGAACTGTTTTTTGTAGATAACACCTATTACGACCTGATCCTGGAACTGAGGGAACTAACCATAGGAGAGGTTGCAGCGATGCTTGGGGAAGACGACCTCCCCGAATTCGCAACCTTTCTGGAACAAATGACAGCGGGTGATCTGGGGACTTTTGTCGAAGATCCCGGGCTTTTTCCGCCTATCGCCGAAGAATGGGACAGCCCGTTCAGGATCACGGACGCCATTATCGATATCCGGGATAAACAACACGATTATAATGGGCTCTTCGACCAGCTCAATGCATTGTTATGCCCTTACGTGCAAATCCGTTCGTATGCGGAGCAGTCTCCCGAAGCGCTGAACGCTATACTTTCCGCGTATGATAAGCTATCCGAATTCAGACATATAGAGATTGTCCTGAAATATCCGGAAGACTTCGATGAAAATGGTTATCGCAATATCCTATCCGATTACAGGATGGTCTCTCTTACGTTTTACGCTTCTAAAAACGATCGGGAGATCGCACATCACCGGATGTCCTTTATAAAACAGGCTTTTAGTTCGTGTGAGCAGTGCGGTATTATCAATAAAAAGAGCATGAGCCTTCCAGGGCTGAGCAGCTTTATGGAGCATAAAAATCACAACAGCTGTCTGAACCGGAAAATTTCAATTGACGAATCCGGGAGGATAAAGAACTGTCCTTCCATGAAAAAGGATTACGGGGATGCAGATAACGTTCCGTTGGCCGAGGTTTTAAAAGACAGGGCCTTCACAGGGTTGTGGGATATCCGTAAAGACCAGATCAAGGTATGTAAAGATTGCGAATTTCGCTATATCTGTTCGGATTGCCGGGCGTATGTGGAAGATCCTTCCGATATCTATTCGAAACCTTTGAAATGCAGTTACGATCCTTATACCGGGCAATGGGAAGAAACAATGCATGAACACCAAAAAGCAATACTATGAAAATGACACCTGTTTTTTTAATCCTCCTGATATTCTGGGGGAATACGTTAACTGCCCAGGAAGATGATGACATGAAGGATTACGGCAAAGTTTCCGGACAGCTCGATTCGATTTACCAGAGCGATCAGAAAGTACGGTTCGAGCTGATGGCTTTGAAGAGCAAACTGGATAAGGCTACCGGACAGGAAAAGGTGGCGTTGCAACAGGAATTTGCAGCTTCTATCCTGACGATGCAAAAGAATGATTCTATGAACCTCAGGGCGGTAAGGGCTATTATTGATGAATACGGCTGGCTCGGCCCGGAAAAATAGGCGGACAAGCCAGTCAGGCTATGTTCCTGGTGATACAGCATGCGGATATCGATGTTCAGAAAAAATACCTGCCGCTTATCCGGGAGGCTGCTGAAAAGGGAGAAACCAGTAAGAGCAATCTCGCGCTGCTCGAAGACCGTATTGCCATCCGCGAAGGCAGGGAGCAGATTTACGGAAGCCAGGTATGGGTAGACCCCGTAACCAATACACACTATGTAGACCTGTTATCCGACCCGGATCATGTGGATGAGCGGCGGGCCGAAGTGGGACTGCCGCCTATGGAAGTATATCTGAAACAGGCTTTTGGTATGGAATGGGACCCCGAAACGTATAAGAGCGATGTGTTGCCGAAACTGAAAGCTCTTAAGGCTTCCGCGAAGAAGTAATAATCCGCCAAATTATTAAAGTGCATGTACAAGATTATTCTCATAACCTGTTATTTCGGTCGTTTTCCCTGGTATTTCAGGCTCTTCATAAAATCCTGCCGATATAATCCTACCGTAGAATTCCTGATTTTTTCCGATGCTGATCCGGGATATGACCTGCCTCCGAATGTGACATTGGTGCCTTTCGGTATCGATGAATTTAACCGGCTTGCCACCCGTAAACTGGGATTGGATATCCGTATTCGGGAAGCCTACAAGTTATGCGATTTTAAACCGGCTTATGGCGTTATCTTTTCAGACTACATCGAAGGATATGATTTCTGGGGTATAACGGATATCGATATCGTATTCGGGCGTATACGCGAATTTATGACTACGGCATTACTGCATACGTACGAGGTTGTTTCGGTAAGGGACGATTATCCCACGGGCAGTTTTATGCTCTTCAGAAATACGGATAAGATCAACAAACTTTACACCCTGAGCAGAGATTATCAAAAGGTGTTTGCCTCGGAAAAGCACTACTGTTTCGACGAATGCAACTTCAAGCATTATTATCTGCAGGAAGGAGGGGATATTTTTAAGACACATTGCGATATCGAAAGCATGCATCATGTCCTTAAAAAGGAAGAGCAGAAAGGATTGGCAGTTCATTTTGATTTTCTCATCATCGAAGGACTCCCCGGAGCGCTGAAGTGGGACAGTGGTGTACTGTCTTTTAAAAATGAATATGAAGTCTTAATGCATCACCTGATTTTATATAAAGCCAATCGTTACACCCGAAAAAAGGTATGGAAAGAGATTCCCGATACCTTTTATATAGACAGGTATACGATACGGCGATATTCCACCCGGTCCGTCCGGGGAAAAATCCATAGTTTTATCCGTAATACCTGCCTTCCGGGGCTGAAAAAAGCCGGATTTGCTATCGATTCCTATATGGCACATATATTGGGACGAAAAGTAAAAGGACTTTCCCCGGCCGTATACGAACTCAACGGGATAAAGGTTCGGATATCGAAAAATGATAACGGGGAAAACCAGGTTTCGTTCCAGAGTATCCGCCCGGTTCCCCTGGTGAAATCGTTATGGTATCCGGAGCGTTTTTACAGTCGTTCGGTAAAACAGGTGAGGTGCCGTATAGCGGAGGGTAAACTTACGGAATATCATATTAACGGTGGAAAGCAGACGTTTAAGCTCAGCGGGAGTAATACGGACGCAACAACTACGCCGACAACAGCAGACTATGCCGGAAAAATTCTCCCGGATGCCGGATGAACGGAGTGGGGAGTTTTTTAGTTTGTAGTTTTGTAATCGTTGTGTAAGAATATAAAAAAGAGGCTGTCTTTTCGGGCAGCCTCTTGATGTGTGTTAGTCTCTGACTTCCTGATTCAGGATCAGGTCGAGGTAGAGGTTTATTTTTTTCTTGAGGTTTTTACGGTGCGATATAAAGTCGAGGAAACCGTGTTCCTGTAAGAATTCTGAGGTTTGAAAGCCTGCGGGCAGATCCTGTCCGGTAGCTTCTTTTACAACCCTGGGGCCTGCAAAACCAATAAGTGCTCCGGGTTCTGCAATATTAATGTCACCGAGCATGGCATACGATGCCGTAGTTCCTCCGGTAGTAGGGTCCGTACAAAGCGAAATGTAGGGAATACGTGCTTCGGCCAGTTGTGCCAGTTTGGCTGATGTCTTGGCCAGCTGCATGAGCGAAAGGGCAGCTTCCATCATCCGGGCACCACCGGATTTGGATATCATCAGAAAAGGAATGTTGTTTTTTATGGAGTAGTTGATAGCTCTGGCAATTTTTTCTCCGACAACACTTCCCATCGACCCCCCGATAAAGGCAAAGTCCATACAGGCAATAACCAGGTCTTTACCCATAGATTTCCCTACTGCGGTACGAACCGCATCTTTGAGGTGGGTCTTTTCCTGGGCTTCTTTCAGGCGGTCCGTATATTTTTTGGTGTCGACAAACTTCAGCGGATCTTTGGAAGTGAGGTCGGGATCGAGTTCTTCATAAGTGTTATCGTCAAACAAGATCGAAAAATATTCCTTGCTTCCTATCCTGACATGATAGTCGTCCTCCGGGCTGACGTAAAAGTTTTCTCCAGTTCTTCGGCTCCGACAATTTTTCCGGTAGGAGACTTATACCAAAGTCCCTTAGGCGTGTCTTTCTTTTCCTCCGTGGTGGTCTGGATACCTTTTTCTTTTCGTTTGAACCAAGCCATGTTTTTGTTTTTCGTTATAATAAAGTGTTGTTGAGTACCCGTTTACCGGGGTTTTTGGGCGCAATTTAAAAAATATGCACGACATCAACCCCGGTAAATGATTATACTCTTTAACCTGTTTACAAGGTGTTTACGTTATTAAGGTCTTCGAAAGCTTTCTTCAGACGTGCGATAAAAGTCTTTTCTCCCTCACGAAGCCAAACTCTCGGATCATAGAATTTTTTATTGGGCTGATCTTCTCCGTCCGGATTTCCGATCTGAGCCTGAAGATAATCTTTTTTATCCTGGATATAATCTCGTATTCCTTCGAGGAAAGCGTATTGAAGATCCGTATCGATATTCATTTTGATAACCCCGTAACCGATAGCTTCACGGATTTCTTCGATCGTAGACCCGGATCCTCCGTGGAATACGAAATCGATGCTGTTGGCAGGAACATTGTATTTTTCGGATACGAATTCCTGGGAGTTTTTCAGGATCTTGGGAGTAAGTTTTACATTTCCGGGCTTATAAACCCGTGTACGTTTCCGAAAGCAGCAGCAATAGTAAACTTAGGGCTTATTTTCATCAGCTCTTCATAAGCGAAAGCTACTTCTTCGGGTTGGGTATAAAGTTTGGAAGAATCTACATCGGTATTATCCACACCGTCTTCTTCACCACCGGTAACACCCAGTTCTATTTCGAGAGTCATACCCATTTTACTCATGCGCTCCAGGTACTTTTTACAGATCTCGATGTTCTCTTCCAGAGGTTCTTCCGAAAGGTCTATCATGTGAGAACTGAAAAGCGGTTTTCCTGTTTCTGCAAAGTGTTTTTCACTGGCATCGAGCAGGCCGTCTATCCAGGGAAGCAGTTTTTTGGCACAGTGGTCCGTATGTAGGATAACAGTAGCTCCGTAAGCTTCCGCGAGTTCGTGTACATGCTTGGCGCCGGCTACGGCTCCGAGGATCGCAGCTTTTTGTCCGTCATTGGAAAGTCCTTTTCCGGCGTTGAACTGAGCTCCTCCGTTTGAAAACTGAAGGATAACCGGAGCGTTCAGTGTTGCTGCAGTTTCCAGCACCCCGTTGATACTGTCCGAACCGATTACGTTTACTGCCGGCAAAGCAAAACCTTTACTTTTTGCATAGGCAAATATGTCCTGTACTTCATCGCCGGTAGCTACTCCGGGCTTAATGTTATGACTCATAGTTTTTAAGTTTTCCAGAATTTGAAAATTAGTAAAGAGCAAAAATAATAAATTTCAATGGCTAAAACCCAAAATCGCTGTCTAAATTAGCATAGCGGGCCATCTATGACGATCGGAGCGGAGTGAGCCTGTCAGAAAGGATAATTGATACCGATGTTGTACACGGCATTTCCGAAATTATAATCCCGGAACCAGCGCCTGGACATCTGCTCGGCGGGGTTATAGGTTTTAAAGCCGGTATCGAGGCGGATGACGAAGAAACCGAAATCGTAACGAAAACCGAAACCTGTTCCGAGGGCGATATCTTTCAACGAAGAAAAGTCTTTGAAGATAGCTTCTTCATCTGCCACGTCATCTAAAGCGTTCCAGATGTTACCCGCATCGGCAAAAATAGCTCCGTTAAGACTCCCCATGATGTTAAAACGATATTCGAGATTCAGCGCAATTTTCAGGTTAGCTTCGTTAAAATCATTTCGGGCATCTGTTCTTCCCGGGCCGAGAGAGTAGGCCTGCCATGCCCTGTTGTCATTGGTTCCCCCGGCAAAATAACTTCGGGAAAACGGAATATTGGTCGCATTCCCATACGGAATGGCAAAACCAAAAAAGCCCCGGAAAGCAAGAATGCCCTGCCGGGAGATCTGCTGATGCTTTATAAAGTCCAGTTCTGTTTTTACATACTGGGAGTACTGTACGTCGAATACCAGTTTTTTGCCATTGTCGTTCTTGTTGAATTTGATGAGTTGCGATGCAGCGGAAAGCACGTTTCCGGCAATTTCCAGTTTGGTCTTGAACTGTGAGAACGTATTGTCGCTGGCCCCGCGCCTGGTATTTTTCGTGTAGGTGAAATTAGAAGCAAAGATGAGGTTATTAGCGCTCAGTCGTCTCCTTCGTTCGTCGATACTGGAGATACTCCGGAAATCGTCCGAATTCGGAGTCAGCCCCGTGATGGCACCGGATAATGCATCGCGGGTGAACTGGTCGGTTCCCGAAGGGATGAGAAGATTCCCGTTATCGTCGAAATAAGCCGGATCTACCGTATAATTTTCCGCGATATTGTTCAGCCTTTCATAACTGTTCTGGTACACCCTGAAGTAACGATCCACATTGAGGTTACGTATAAATTCGATATTCACCAGTTCAAAAGTGTGTTTCTTCTGGAAAGAAGGCGTCCAGTTGTACCGCAGTATGGTGTTGAAACTCTGTTTGTCCAGCCCTATATTTTTCTGAAAGGAACTACCTACCGAGATACGGGTCTCCGGCAACATGTATTTCGGAATAAACTTCCGGGTATCGAACAGGAAAAATATCCGCGGAAAATTCAGCCGTATATCTCCTCCGAATTCGGAAATATTAAAAAAGCGGTCATTGGGGTTACTGGCTTCCCTGGATGAACCTACGGTTCCCCGTGCAGATACTTCCAGGGTTTCCGCCCCCCGGAAAACATTCCGGCTGATGAGGGAGGTACTGAACGATATACCGATATCCTGGATGTTGGAATGTGATATATCCGTATTGAGTCCCAGCGAAAATTTGGGACGGTGGGTGAGGTATATATTGGTATTCAGGGTGTCGTTTGTCCCGTTCTCATACAGGTATTCGATGTTCGGGTATTTAAAGGTATTGAGGTTGCTGATCTGCCTGTAGGTGCGTGTACGGTCGATCTCGCGATAAAGGTTTCCCGGGGCGATAGCCACCGCATCGGTCAATGCCTTGGGTTTGTACCGCAGTTTGTTCCTGAAATAGATGGTGAATTTATCATAAGATATCGAATCGAGGGAATCACGGTCCATACCAAAAGTGTAATCGGCATAGATGTTCACATTTTTTATACGATGTATCTTATATGGGATCTCCTTTACCGAATCGCCCACCCTTTCATGCCGGTTGTCTATTTGTATTTCCACCGGCATTTTATAATCTTCGTTAGCCGTCAGGGTATCCCGGAGTACATTGAAACGGATAGACGAATTGGGCTGGAACTGGTAGATCCCGGAGTTGATCAGTATGGAATTTATTCGTTCCCGTTCCGCTTCGAAATGGGCGAGATCGAATTGTTCTCCTTTTTTGATAAGCATCCTCGAATCGTAACGGGAGTAAATAGAATCGACATCCGGAGACTCTATTCTCTTGGAAATACTGTCCAGAAAATAGGGTTTCCCGGTGGTGACACGGTAATTGACTTCGCCGCGTTTCTTTTTATTCGGTACCGAGTCTACGGCATAAGTAACCTTATTGTTAAAATAGCCTTTGCTGTTGTAATATAGGTTCAGGCGTTCTCTCGATTTTCCGGCTTTGATCTCGTTGACGATCACCGGGGCTTCTCCCGTTTCTTTGAGCCAGTTGTTAAACCCTGCTACGGACCGTCCCAGTTCGATGACCTGCTTTTCCGAGAGCAGGTTTATCATGTGTTTCTCCCGCTTCGCTTTACGGTGTAACCATGCGAGGTAAGCGGAGTCCGATTTCGGAGTAGCGAGATTATAAATATGAAGTTTAAGGTGAAAACCGAGCAGCGAACTGTTGGGATGCTGTAAGACCAGGTTTTTCAGGGTCTCGTCTTTTTCCTGTTCACCGTTGACATAAATATTGTTTCTGGTGAGCAGTAACTGATCGTCTTCTACCCTTTTTACAGCATTACACGATACTATAGACAGTATTAAAAAGATTACCGCTATTTTTGTGATCAGAGTTTTCAATAGAAAAGAGACAGGTTTAACAGATTATCGATCCCGGATACTTAAAGTTTACAGCACTGTATAATGCAGAAACAAAGATGAAAAAAAAATGTGTGAATTCCTCCCGTAAAATAGGAGTAAAACCTATTTTTTATAGCATTGTCCCGGGATCGGTACTGAAGCTGTACGGAAAAAATACACGGTAACGGATGATTAGTAAGAACGAAATTAAGCTAATAACGGGTTTACACCAAAAAAAGTACAGGAGCAAACACGGAATGTTTATCGCCGAGGGGATAAAGGTTATCCGGGAACTTCTGGAGGCCGGAGTGCCACTGAAAGCACTGTATACTACATCTACAACGCAGTTCGACCTTGCCACCGGTCTTGTCCGGGAAATTTCGGAACAGGAACTGAAAAAAATAAGCCAGTTGAAAACTCCCAATACAGCACTGGCCCTTTTTGAAATTCCACAATCCGAATCTGTGGTTCCTTCCGGGCTTATCGTAGCGCTTGACGATATCCGGGATCCGGGAAACCTGGGAACCATCATCAGGTTATGCGACTGGTTTGGTATAGAACATCTCGTTTGCAGTCGTGGTACCGTAGATTGCTATAACAGCAAGGTCATACAGGCTACCATGGGATCGCTGGCACGGGTAAATGTCGCTTATACCGAAATAGAAGACCTGATCAGGACAACAGACCTGCCCGTGTTTGTCGCCGATATGGACGGAGAGAATGTCTACGGAGCAACACTTCCGGATAAGGGTATACTGGTTATGGGCAATGAAGCCAACGGGCTCTCCGAAAACATCAGGAAACTGGCAGACCGAACGCTGTCCATTCCCCGTTTCGGGAAGTTGCAAAAGACAGAAAGCCTGAATGTCGCAACGGCGACAGCCATACTTTTAAGCGAATTTAAAAGAGGGGCTTAATAAAGAAAAACATAACCGTTGTACAGCCGAAAAATTAATCCTCTTTCTTGTTGAAAAGAAATCCCAGCGGAAGGATGAGGAACAGGAAGAAAAACCGGCCAGTGATCACCCCGAAAACGGTGATGGCCGCAGCGATGATCATAATGATCTGTGATGTTTTTTTATTGCCAAACATAGCAGGAATTCCTTAAAAGACGGTAGGGATACCGGTCGGCTTCAAAAGTATGGTTTTTATACCATTCGCCAAAACAACAGGGAGTCTTTCCGCACAAGACCTGTTTGTTTGTAATTTTTTTATGTTACCGGTAAACCGATAATCCGGCATATCAGGCCATGAGGTAAGCCCGGATTTACGTATGCAATATCCTAAAGTAAGGCAACAGTTCTCACTTTAATAAAAAACGGGGCTACCCAAAGTGGTGGCCCCGTTTTTCGTTACCTCTGTCTAACTTCTGCTTCTCGAAGTACTACTGCTTTGCCTGTTGCTGTTCCCGGAGGTACGGCTTGTGGCGGAGCTTTGTCGTGCCGGAGTGGTCTGGCGCTGTACTCCTGAAGTACCTCTGGTCACGGAAGTCCGGCTGCTTTGGGAAGCGGCATTGCTCCGGGCTGTTGTGCTATTGTTACTTCGCTCTTGCGAAGTTCTCGCGGATGTGCGGGTTGTAACAGGTGTACTGCTGCTGTGAGTCGTACCGGAAGTATTGACACTTCGACGGTCTGTTGCTGTAGCGGTTGTACTTTTCCTGCTTTTGTTCTCTGACTGCCGGTCTGTAGCAGAAGAACGTCCGGAAGCGTTGTTCGAAGTTACAGGTGTTGAGGTTCTCCTTGAAGTAGAAGCATTGTTTTTCAGTACCTGGTCTTCTCTTCTGTACGTAATAGCGTTGCTTGTCCTCCGGTCCGTGCTTCTGTTGTACGAACTGTTAACTACGGTTCTGCCGTTCTGGTAATGTGTGCGTGTTCCGGAAGGTAAAAATCCCTTCTGCTGTTGGCATAGGATCTGCTTCCGTTATAATGGGTGCTATGATATGCATAGGTATAACGTACGGGTGTATAATACCTGCGGTAAGGTGTGGTATAAACCACACTGTACGTATAGTAAGGCATCGTGTAATAGGTATGCCAGGGTCTGTAAATATACCGCCTGTTTAAGGTGTTGATATACCCGGTATAGTGCGTGAAATGCCAGTAGTTGTCATAGTGGATAACCATGCCTCCCAATTGTACGAGATACCCGTTATTGTAACGGATGAAAACATTTCCGGCCTGGATGATACGCCCGTAGTCATCATAGAAAACAGGGATATTTTCTATTTGTATCACTGCTCCGTAGTTGTCGTATTGCACGTACGGGTCGTAATTATAGCCCGAATTAAAGCTAAAGGACATTCCGGGAGTATTGATATTGAGCTGTGTTCCGCGGTTGCCGAGGTAACTGAAGTCGAACTGTCCGTCGGGATATACGGAAAATTCAACGTTACCTTCCGTAAATATATAAGAATCTCCGCTATACCTGCTGTAATAGTTGGTAAGCTCCTCCGATGCCTCCATGTCCGTACCCAGAAGCATGGTAGCAAATAGTATAAACAGATTTTTCATAATGTTCTTTTTAAATGTCAGCAATTGTTTTTATTGTGGCCACAATTACTGATTAGCATATACCAAATGCTGTGCCAAAATAAAAAAAAATATTTTTATGCCTGAAAATCAACTACTTATTGCCGATGACCAACGGGGAGAACATGGAGACTCTTTTAACGGATGCTTTATTTTTCAGATCAGGGCAGCGCACCGGAGATCAGGGAAGGGCTTTTAATGTTCCCGATACCATATCGATGCGAAAATGGGCTGCCGGAGCGCCGTGCAAGAAGTGGTGGAGACATTCGAAAACGAGTTGCAACCGGGAATGTAAGGGGGAGTTATGCGGGAGTTTTCTATAGTGTTCCGCGAGATAATTGTACTGGGCTATACGTTTTTCCGAGATATCCGCAAAGGCGAGTTCGTCCGCATTGCGGAGTTTGTAAAAGTCGTACAGGAGATCCCTGCCGTCCCATTTCCGGAAATCGCGATAACGCAGTCCTGATTTGCGCAGTTCTTTCTTGTATTGCGGATTACTGATCATAGCTATAAAATCGGTTCCCTTCCGGGCGAGGATCGCTTCCCGGAGTTCTTCGGGCCAGTCTTTTAAAAAACGCAGCCGTACCAGTTCGCGGAGGTGCCACAGGGTAAAATCCTTATAGGTCTTGCTCCGCAGGATGTTCTTATCCCACAGTGGCTGTTCCCGGTTTTGCAGATATTCGTATTCGGTTTCATATAGCGGGAAAAGCGCCCTGAACTCGGTGACGTCCGATAGGGAAACGGTCTCTACTTCTATGTCTTCATCATGTATGGTGAGTATTTTATACCCGGGCATATAAGCCGCTGGAGAAGGAGATTGAATATTGACGAGCCAGTCGCCGGTATCGTAATTGCGGATACCGGTGTCGTTGATATGCATGTGCCCGCCTACGTGGACACGTAGTCCGGCCTTTGCAAAGGTCTCTGCTACTGCCTCGGGGGGAACACGGCCCAATTGCCATTTTTTGCCACCGAACAGTTTTTCGAGCAGGGGGGAGGCATCATCGTTAAAATCGATCATCGGAAAATGACTGAAGGCAATAAGCGTTTTATGGTACTTTCTGGCCAGGGTGGTGATCTCTTTGACCCAGCCGATGAGATGCTGCTTATGAGAAAGTACATTTTTATATCCCGTTCCGGCCCCGCTGTAGTTTCCGGCGTCCTCCGGGGAAACGGTGGGATCTTCGGGGATATGTACATCGCCGTCCAGGGCAAGGAGCCATAGTCCGGGTACGGGCTCTACGACATAACTTGCGTCCGGTACGGGATAACCCGGGAGAACGTCGTACATGCGGTTTTGGAGTCTTCCGGCTTCCCGTGCTTTTTCGATGGTATAGGAATCCGGGGTATAGGTGCTGAAAGGCGTAGCCCAATAGAGATTATCAGGAGAAGGGTAGAACCCGAAATGCTCCAGGGTTTTCATAATATCCGCGTATCCCGATTTGGCAATATCCCGGGAAAAAACCGGGGGAAGGGCCGTTGTTGTATTCCGGACCGTGTCTTTTGCGATACTGGTAATAAGCTGGTTTTTGCCACCCGCTCCCAGAAAATCAGATTTTCCGGCTTCCTGCCGGAATGGCCCTACCGGATCGTGATTTCCTGTGGTGATAAAAAATTGCATACCGTACTGCCCGGAATAATGGTCCAGGATATGCCGGAGTCCGTTGACATGTATGGGCTGCCCGTCATCGGAGTAGTCACCGGGAAGGGCTACCAGGCGTATGCCCCGTGCTGCAATATCCTGAAGTGTTGTGAGGAAGGCAAAGTAATTCTCGTTAAATATACGGGTAGAGTGCAACTGGGCACCCATAGTGCGCAGCAAGGTATATTTGCCCGTTTCCGGGTTTATAATACCCCGGTATCCGGTATCTGTAAATGTACCGTAAAGGTCCTGCAGATGTATATCGGCGAGAAATGCTATCCTGGTTGCTTCCGGACCAGCCCCTGATTGCGAAAATATACGGGGAACGGGGAAGAGCAGAAGGAAGAAGAGAAAAGACGGGAGGTACGATCTCATAATATCGGTCGGATAGGAACTGTTTTACATGTCCACGATAGATTTTTCCAGAACAGGCAGCATGGATGTCCGCAACTGTAAAAACATTTTACGGACTTTACATGTTTTTTCATCTACGCACTCTTCGCAGGTTTCATAAAAATTTTCCGAAGTACAGGTGGTAAGTGCTATAGGGCCGTCTATGATACGCATTACCGCGGCTACCGTAATTTCTTCCGGCGGCCTGGCAAAGCTGTAACCACCTTTTGGGCCGCGTCGGCTTTTTACAACCCGGCTTTGTTTCAGGGTGTTCATGATCGCTTCCAGGAATTTATACGGAATTTTTTCCGCCTCCGATATTTCCTTGGTGGAAACCGGTACTAATTCCGGATGCTCATGAATATAAACAAGAGCCTTAAGAGCGTATTTGGCTTTTCTGGATAGCATATATACAGGTAAAATATATGCAATAATAAGAAGATAACTTTACGTACTCAAAAAATGATGAGATGAAGCAGTCCATTCCGTGCATTTATGAAATAAGGAAATAGCCAACCGTCCCGGGAAACGAGCCCGAAATAGCGTAAAAACAGTTAACTTATAAGAGATACAATGAAGTGAGAATACTCGCCTATCGTTTTGTATATGGTAAGTAATGAAGTGAGTATAACAACCATTCCCACAACGATAAACAGTACTTTTTTATTGATCCGTGAGGCCAGAAAAGCCCCGATCGGAGCAGCAAAAACCCCTCCTATAATAAGCCCGAGAACTACCTGCCAGCTGTCGATACCAACGTAGTACAGAAAAATACCGGTGGCGAAAAAAGTAATAAAAAATTCGGCGGTATTAACGGTGCCTATGGTTTCACGCGGACTTTTTCCCTGGTTGATAATATTGGATGTGACTATGGGGCCCCAGCCTCCGCCGCCTATGGCGTCTAAAAGCCCTCCGATAAAGGCGAGCAGCCCGGCCCGTTTGACTTCTTTTTTCTCTTTGTGTTTGTTGCGGATACCTTTGTAAAGGATCATGCTTCCGAGAATGAGGAGATAGGCAGAAATATAGGGTTTTACCATACCACCGTCCAGAATATCGGAAAGCAGGTACGCTCCGGCAACAGCCCCGATAACACCCGGTATGACCAGGCGGATCAGTAAAGCTTTATCGATATTCTTAAACCGCAGATGGGAAAGCCCCGAAACTCCTGTGGTAAATACTTCCGCAGTGTGAATACTGGCAGAAGCAATCCTCGGTGATACGCCGAAATGAAGGAGCAGGGCATTACTGCTGGCTCCGTAAGCCATTCCCAGTGCTCCATCGATAAGCTGGGCAAAAAAACCGATGCCGACAAAAGTAAAAAATGTGCTGTCAAAAGAAAATACATTGCCTTCACCGGTACTGATAATATAAACAAAATAGATAACAAGCAGGAGTTTGAGTACCAGAATGGCAATTCCTATCTGCTTGAAGCTTATTTTGGAGAGCCGGTCTTTAATCATGTGCAAAGCGGTCATTATATTCTTAGTTTAAAAATTCGGGAACCTTACATATTATGGTTTCAGGTGCTTGTGGTTCCGGTATGATGACAATGTTCTGTTTTGGAAGAAACAGGAACACGGGGCGAAGGTAAATATAAAATAATTAATTCTATAGATTTAGTAGGAATAAATATTTTATTTAGAATAATTCCTGTTTTGTATTAGGTTTAAAATGTTGATATTTAGTTTTTAACGAATATAGAAGTGACGTGTTCCCTGATATTATATCCATTAAAATATTAATCCTATTTAATCCATAGGTTTTGTGGTTTTGAATAAAATTGTATACATTTGTCCCATAACAGAGCATTGTGGCGAACAAATGATACCAGTGATGAAGAAAATAATGTGTTGCATGAACGATCCGGGGAGTTAAAAGGAACCGTAAGGATAGCGGTATGCTGTTTCTATAATTGTTTGCCTTTTACTCCCCGTGTTTATCATGGGGATTTTTTTGCTTCTCCGTATGGGCAGACAGAAGATATGTGTTAGAAAAACAGTATGGGGACAAAGTCTTGTTAGAAAAAACAGGCCGGGTGTAAAATGTAAAAAATATGAATATATTGCCTTGTGACCGAGTGGCGAGGTGAAGCCCTGCAAAGGCTTTTACGGCGGTTCGAATCCGCCCTGGGCAACGGATAAATCTTTAACGATGAAATATTACGATACGAACCGCGTGTTTTCCGGAATATTATTAGTTGTGCTTGCCTCATTTTTTTCCTGCAGGAAAGGGCCGGGACAGGAATCGGTGCCGGAAAATGTTGCCCGGAGGCGTGAGGTCTACCGGGCTGGACTTTAACAGGGCTGTAAACCCGCCTTGTGCTTTTACCCCTTACGCGACCTGTCCGTTGCCACCACAGCAAAATATCCTGCAGGTAGCGGTAACCGCCGGCGAGAAGAAATTCAGATAGATCAAAAGTATAATACGAACATATAAAACCAAAAACTCAGAACAAAAAACAGAATTATGAGCGATCAGAAATTTTCAACGAATGCCTTGCATGCCGGACATGATTTCCGTGCACACGGAGGCACCAGGGCAGTACCGATCTACCAGTCCACATCATATGTCTTCAATAATTCCGATCATGCGGCCAACCTGTTCAGTCTTACGGAGCCGGGTTATATTTATACCCGTCTCAACAACCCGACCAACGATGTACTGGAACAACGTCTTGCGGCGCTCGAAGGTGGTATCGGGGCAGTAGTGACTTCCTCCGGTACGGCAGCCCTGAGTACGGCTTTACTCATTCTGCTTAAAGCCGGCGATCATATCGTGGCATCGAGCAGTCTGTACGGCGGGACATATAACCTGCTTAACGTCACCCTGCCCAGGCTCGGTATCACCACCACATTTGTCGATCCCTCCGATCCGAAGAACTTCCGTGAGGCCACCCGCGATAATACCAGGGTTTATTTTCTGGAATCCCTCGGTAACCCAAAACTGGATGTGGTAGATATAGAAGCGGTTTCCAAAGAGGCCAAAGCATTCCAGATACCACTTATTGTGGATAATACGGTAGCTTCGCCTGCACTTATCAATCCTATCAAATATGGAGCGAACATCGTCATCCATTCGCTCACCAAATATATCAGTGGTAACGGAACATCGCTCGGCGGGGCTATAATCGATGCCGGTACGTTTGACTGGAGCAGTGGAAAATTCCCGGAATTTACAGAACCTTCGCCGGGATATCACGGGCTGGTGTATCACGAAGCACTCGGACCGGCCGCTTTTATAGCCAAGGTACGGGTAGAAGGACTCCGGGACCTCGGGTCGGCCCTGAGCCCTTTCAACGCTTTCCAGATCATTCAGGGTTAGAGACTCTGGAGATACGGATCAAGAAGCATAGCGAGAATGCTCTGGAGCTCGCGAAATGGTTGGAGTCGAGAGCGGAAGTGGCCTGGGTAAACTACCCCGGACTGGAAAGCAGCCCGTATCACGACCTCGCACAGAAATACCTCGATAAGGGACAAAGCGGTTTGCTTACCTTCGGCGCAGTAGGAGGTTATGAATCTGCCAAGATCATAGCAGACCATACAAAACTCTTTTCGCTGCTTGCCAACATAGGAGATACCAAATCGCTGATCATTCATCCGGCCAGTACCACCCATCAGCAACTTTCCGAAGCACAACAGGAAACCACGGGAGTAACCGCAGATCTCATCAGGCTCTCCGTAGGTCTCGAAGATATCGGAGACCTCAAAGCAGACCTGCAACAGGCTTTTGCAAAGATCAATACAAAATAGCAGGGTTTTGCACCGCTAACGCAGTGCACCCTCACTACAATAACAGTTTTCCGAAAATCCGGTGGGCGGGATATATCTTCCGTTCACCGAAGGAAAACCTATTTCGTTTCTAAATTTTTTTAACCAAAAAAACCTATTAATTATATAGGGATAATATGAATTTAAACTATGAAAAAGATCGTTATATTTTTTACCGTTTTTTTACTGCTCGGCGGATTTGGTGCAGAAGCCCAGCATCTTATACGAGGGAGGGTCACCGATAATGATGACGGGCAGCCTTTGCCCGGTGCTTCTATACGGGTGAAAGGAACTTCCGTAGGCGTCACAACCGATGATGAGGGGAATTTTCTATTGGAATTTACAGGAGAATTTCCCGTACGTCTGGAGTTCTCCTATCTCGGCTACACGACTAAAGAATTTACTGTTACAGGAGCGGGTTTCCTGAATGTAACACTTTTGCCTTCTTCGGCATTCCTGGCCGAGGTCGTCGTATCGGCGAGAAGGAGAAATGAAAGTGCCCTGGAAGTTCCTATTCCGGTATCGGTGATCGGGGGAGGGAAAATAGAAGAGACCGGGGCATTTAATGTGAACCGGATTAAGGAACTGGTACCTTCGGTACAGCTGTATTCTTCCAATCCGAGGAATACGACTTTGAATATACGGGGGCTCGGATCTACATTCGGGCTGACGAATGACGGGATCGACCCCGGGGTCGGTTTTTATGTGGACGGGGTGTATTATGCCCGTCCGGCAGTCACTACGCTCGATTTTATCGATATCGACCGTATCGAGGTATTACGGGGACCTCAGGGAACGCTTTTTGGTAAGAACACTACGGCGGGAGCCTTTAATATCACCACGCGTAAAGCTTCTTTTGACCCGTCTTCTGTTTTTGAAACCAGCTTTGGTAAATATGGTTTTGTCCAGGCAAAAAGTTCGGTGACCGGGGGATTGATAACTAATAGACTGGCCGGAAGGATATCGTTTTCCGGGACACAGCGCAACGGTACGGTGTATAACGTAGCACGGGACGAACACGTCAATACGCTGAATAACATCGGGTTTCGCGGACAGCTATTATTTACACCTCACGAAGATATTGATATTACCCTTATCGGGGATCTGTCCAGCCAGAAACCCAATGGCTATGCCCAGGTTTTTGCAGGGGTAGTGAAGACACAGCGTCCGGAATTCCGGCAATTCGACCGGATTATTGCCGATCTGGGATATGAATTACCGAGCCGTAATCCCTTTGACCGGGTGATAGACCACGATACCCCCTGGCGTTCGCTGAACCAATTGGGGGGACTCTCCCTGAATGCTGATGTTCACTTTGCCGGGGGAACACTGACCTCCACCACGGCCTGGAGGTACTGGAACTGGGGGCCTTCCAACGACCGGGACTTTACAGGCCTCCCGGTACTGAACCTCTCTCAGGCTCCTTCTCGTCACGATCAGTGGTCTCAGGAAATCCGGTATGCAGGAGAATTCACCACCCGTTTAAGCGCTGTGATCGGAGTCTTCGTATTGGCACAAAACCTGAGATCCGATCCCGTACATACCCAGGAATCCGGGGCGGCTCAATGGAGGTTCGTGCAAAATACCCAGGACCCGTTATGGGAAACACCCGGGCTTCTGGAGGGATACGGTATTAAGACCACAAACCGTCTGAAAAGTTTCAGTGGGGCCGTATTTGCCAATGTCGACTGGAAAATCGGTGAAACGTTTCACGTATTACCGGGAATACGGTTCAACTACGACACCAAGGATGTAGACTACACAAGGGAAACCTATGGCGGATTGCCAACAGATGATCCCGAACTGCTCGCATTGAAAAACCGGGTGTATTCCGATCAGCAGTTTACTACTGACGTCAGTAATACCAATTTTTCCGGTCAGTTGACCCTGAAATATCAACCGGTGAAATCTTTTAATACCTATGGTACGTTTTCGACCAGTTATAAACCTATAGGCGTCAATCTGGGAGGGCTTCCTACCGAAAACGGAGAGCCGCTTCTCGACCTTGCCGAAGTAAAACCGGAATATGTGACCCATATCGAAGCGGGGTTCAAATCGAAACCTACTCCCAGTACGGCTTTGAATGTTACATTTTACAACACGGCTATCAGGGATTTTCAGACCGTTGTACAAACGCCCGAACTGAGCGTAAATCGCGGTTACCTGTCCAATGCCGGTAAAGTAAGGGTCAGTGGAGCAGAGCTGGAGGGCCATGTTTATTATGGTGAGCACCTTTCCTTTTTTGGTTCTGTAGCCTATACGGAGGGGAAGTATATAAAATTCGAAAACGCCCCGGTACCTCTGGAAGAGGTTGGAGGAACGCAGGCTTTTAAAGATGTTTCCGGGGGAAGATTACCCGGAATATCCAATTGGGCCGGAACTGTCGGGGGAGAACTGCACTCGGACCGTATAACATTCCGCAAACAGAGCGGTAGTTTTTTCTTCGGCTTTGATTCCTTTTTCCGCTCCGGGTTTTCTTCAAGTCCGTCACCTTCCCGCTATCTCAATATCCCGGGGTACGGTATCCTAAATGCCAGGTTCGGATTTCGGGCGGAGGAGGGACTGACGGTTTTTGTATGGGGGCGCAATATACTCGATAAAGATTATTTTGAGCAGTTACTGCCGGCCAGCGGAAGTGCAGGGCATTATGCGGCCGTACTCGGAGACCCGCTTACTTATGGCGTTACCCTGAAATATGAATTCCGATAACAGGAGGACGAACCCGTTTAAACCATAATCGGAAAAAGCCGGGATAAAGTGCTTTGTTGTTCTGGAGTCGATTAGTGTAGCACAACCAACTATTTGTATGTTGTGAGTATATGTAGTTGCGGTATGTTTCCGTTTATTCCGGGGAGCTCATTCAGGTAATAACTCCGGGTATTTTTAAGGAGAACTGTTTTCCCTGACGGTTGCTGAATTTCAGATCGAGGAAATAACGAGAGCTACGGGAATTTTTTAATCGATTTTTTTTCTTACATTTTTCAGGGGATTATAGTACTATTTATGAGCGTTGATCGGTTTTCCGGAGACCGTATAATAATACTTTTTTTATCCCTGAAAACTGGTATTTATACATATTTTCTTGCGTAAAAGGTTATATTTTAATATCTTGCCTACTGTATTTATTCAATATTTGATTTGGTATTTTTATTTATTTAACCTTAATTTTTAGTATTATGTCATTTAAAGCAACATTAAATGTTGGCGGCAAGAAAGTAAATGTCTTGAACGTCAATTACGATCTGGCACAGGAAGTGGATGCCACAGGACGCCCTTCTTCCGTTACACGCGGAGGGCGCATTTATTTTACAGTTGAATCTACAGGAGATTCTTTTTTCTTCGAGTGGATGACAAACAACTTCGAACGAAAGAACGGAACGATCACTTATCTTAAACGTGATACGGATGCCAAACTCAAGGAAGTTAATTTTACCGAAGGTTATCTGGTAAAGTACAAAGAGAACTTTGATGCATCCGGAGACAATCCCCTTACGGAAACCTTTACGGTGTCCTGCAGAATGCTCGACTGCGGTGGAGGTAATCATACCAATGAGTGGGTATAAGTACCTGCTCCTTTATTAGTATTCATTAACGTAAACGAGCAAATCAAATATTGCCACAGGGGATGGCACATACCATCCCCTGTATTTATTTGATCCCGATATTCTTTTCCCGCAGTAAACCTGTGTCTGCCGGTTTCGTGATCCGGTTATCAGCGGTTTCCGGAATAAATGCCTTGAAATATTTTTCCTGACGGCATGATTTACGGTTGGCATATCCGGATTTAAAATCTGGTATCCCGTGAGGATATAGTACCGGGCATATCGAGTGATCATTGTGATCGACGATAAATTATTTCCGACATTCCGAAGTCGATACCATGAACAAAAAACCGGAAGAAGTAACAGTGCTACAACCAGATTTTTTAGGTTATAGCATCTTTATTAAATATATTGACCATGAAAAACATACTGCTTATCTTCCTGGTTCTGCTCTTCATACAATGTAAAAAAAACGAAAACGGAAAAAGTGACAGTCCCGTATCTTTTTCGGGGGATTTTAGTATTAATGCTGGTCCCTGTCTCGCCGAGGCCGATTCGGTACAGATTAAAGACATCGTGCATGAAATGCAGGCAGCTTATCAGGAGGATGATACGACATCCTTAAAGACTTTTGTAACCGGGGAAGTCATTAAACACTATTCGTATACGCAGCTCAAATCTGCACTCAGAGAATCTATGCACAGTAAGGACATCCGGTATGAATTTCGTCCCGATGATAAGAACGGACAATGTGGTGATTTTAATGTATTGTTTGTAAGAGCCGAAATGGTGGAAGAGGAGGGAGAACAATATTTTTCGGAAACCACCATAGCCTTTCTGTTCCGTATGAAGGAAGGTAAACCTCAAGTCGTCAACCTGATTTTTGGAGGTTGAGAACAAATTGGACATAATCCGGCATCCGGACGCTGTTTGTTCCGTGTCTTAAAGAAGACTGTCTTCTAAGGTTTCGTGCTTTTTGAAAATTATTGCAGTAAGAAACACCCGGGTGTTAGTATGCTTTATCGGGCCAGAAATCTTTTGGTGAGCATTTGAGAATACGTGCGATATCATTGAGGTGCTTGATATTGTATTTTGCCGTTTTCGAAGGAGCTTCTATATGTGCTATAAAAGAGCTTCCCTTGCCGAGTTCCAGCGAAAGGTCTTCCTGGGTAACGCCACGTTCTTCACGTATCTCTTTTACCTTTGGATAATATACTTTTCTATTTCTGTCAGCGAATCATGCATCTATACAAATAGCCGCATAAAATTTATAGTCTTCAATGGACTATAATCCATATTTAAAAGAATTTTGTATATTAGCCGCATCATCGAAATAATCTTAATCATTCCTTATATAAACGACCGGACACCCATTTTTAAGATTAACCGTGATAAAAATCCTGAAAGGCAGTCTGTATGTTCAGGTTATATCATCACTTTTTGATCCCGGAGCAGAAAAAATGAAAAAATAAAAACCTCTCCTAAAGTTTTTACGTAAGTATGGCAATAAGTCATGCTAAGCCGATTTTATGTATAGTGAGTTTATACATAAAGTCCCGAAAACAGGGGAATAGTGTATTGGGGTATAAGAGGGGATTTTTCCCCGCTTTCCGGGGTCGGCAACATGATATAGGGAATAAAATTTCCGGTCAGGTATGGTGTATGGTAAAATTTTTATTTTTTTTCGTAAAATTTTGGTAATTTGTAATCATATTACAATTACGGCTTGATCCAAACATCCCCTTTGGTTTTTTAAAATTGTACGAACAGTAAACGAGTTATCAGAACACAGTCCACCCTTATCCCTTTTGATATTTGAGGTTACAAGAGGGAATTCCTGACACGGTTTCGGATTGGAAAACTACGCCAGATCCGGTACCATTCCCTAAAATTTTTGTGCACCTGGTTTATAATACCAGTGGATACGATTATACCTTATACAAGGCGGTTTTTTTGTTGTCCTGTATACGTTATATCCGTAAAATGCATGACATACGGTGTTCTTAATGGCCCTTATCTTTTTCAATGACTATTCCTTTTCGTTATGAAAACAGGTATGGGAGTGAACACCCGAAAATTAACTAAGGCAGGGTTTTAATGGGTAAATATGGAAGATACGGATTTTTTTATCAGGGAAATAAGAAAGAAGAATCAACTGGCCTTCCGGAGACTTTTCGATCTCCTTTATAAAAGGTTGGTACTATACGCAGACAGCTACCTATGCGACAGAGATCAAAGTGAAGATGTCGTACAGGAGGCCTTTGTTATCTTATGGGAAAACATACATTATCTCGAGATCCGGGTATCGTTGAAATCCTACATGTTCAAGATGGTCAGGAACCATAGTCTCCAGGCATTGAAAAAGAAGAATGTTACGGATGAAAAGGAATTTTACAGCTCTATGCAACGCTGCATAGCGAATATGAAAGTACCCCCGAAGAAGAGGAATATGACAAAGTACTCTACAGCCGTGTACTGGATATCGTAGATACTTTTCCGGCACAAATGCAGCAGATCTTTAAAATGCGTTTTTTTGAGAACTACAAATACCGGGAAATTGCCGAGGCATTGAATATATCCATAGGTTCGGTTAAAAAACAAATCAGCAGGGCCAGGGCAGATATTCATAAAGCGATCTCCATCTTTGTGCTCCTGGGATCTTTTTTTCGTTAAAGTTTACCATAATCATAACGGCAGGAATTTTTTCTGCTTAACCCCCGGCCCCGGTGATAGGCGTACGGCATTCACCGGGGCTATTTTTGTGATCGGAAGCACCGTGATAAAATGCGATTAATGTCTGTTTTTGAAAAGGTTGAATATGGTAGGTATAGGCTATATCTGCCCGGTATTTAAGAGATCCGGAAGAGACCGAAGGCTTCGGGAGAATTGAAAAAATCAGTTTTATCAGGTTGTTTTTTATAAACTCCTGTGTATATAAAATGTTGTGCATAAATGTCTTTTATGTTTTGTGTCCGACTGATAAGGACAAAGAGATGCGGCTGTGATCGTTTGGAAGACTATGTTTTGTCAACAATTTCCACCTAAATTTATCTTAGGATTAAATGATTGTTACCACAAGGATATTCATTTTTTGTGCAGCTTTCTTTAAGGCAATACCCGCTTTTTTCCCGGACAGGGATGCGTAGTTGAAAAGTGGAAATAGCTGTGGAAAACTGTGAACAAAAAGGTTATATCCGGGAAGGGCATCGGAGGTTTTCGGTTGCTCATGGTAGTTAGGGTTATTTGAGTTAGGATTGGGTGGGGCGTAGGTCGCAATGTCTCTGCGCCTCATTTCGCAAACGCAGAAGGGATCTTTTAAATTACAGAAAAGCGATAGTATGCGGCGTATATTTTGAGAAGAAGAACGCTTTCGGAGAAAAGAACATGGAGCACAGGAAAGTATAAACAACCTCAAATGTAATATACTATGGAATTTTTAGTGTTACTTAAACAACTTGACGGTAAACTCACCGTCAATGAAGAAAAGATCTTTGACCAATGGTATAACAGTAGCGAATTTAACCGAAGCTATTATCAAAGGTTCCGGGATAATTATCTGGGCAGTGATAATATGTAAAAACTGTGACGACATACGAATAGGGGATAGATCGGGAGGATGTAACCAGTACGGAAAAAGAACAAGAGTGTGCCCGGCAGGAGTAGAGTATATACATGATAAACCAATAGTAAATGGAATTTATACTCATTTTAAAAAAGCTGGAAGGTGACCTGACTATCGAAGAGGAAGTCATCTTCAATCACTGGTATGATGAATCCCCGGAACATGTCGCTTATTTCGAAAAGATAAAGGGGTATTATTTGCGAATGAATGATTTCCCGTTGAATTGAACACTTAAAGCAGGATTAACCCTTAAAAAGGGTAGAGAGAGATGGAATTTGTACTAATTATTAAGAAACTCGAGGGAACGCTTAATCCTGAGGAGAAAGAGGTTTTTGACGAATGGTACGGGCAGTCCCGTAGCAACAGGGAATATTTCGAAAGGCAGCGAAAGCGCTTTGTACGTACCGGTAATCTTCCGCATGGCGATATAGATACTGTGAAAGCATGGGGTAAAATTTCCAGACGATTACACCTTGCGGCTCCGGGCTATCGTAAAAGACGTAAGAAGGTGTCCTTTGCTCCTTATATGGTAGCAGCCGGAATGGCTTTGCTCATTTCGTTGAGCGTGTATTTCTATAAGGACATGCAGACACAGCAGGATATGCCTCAGGCTGTTATAGAGATGGGAAGTAGTAAGGCTGTTTTAACGCTTGGCGATGGTACAGAGGTAGCGCTCAGAGCAGGGGAGGAGTACTCTTCTGCTACGGCAAGCAGTGACGGGATATCCGTAACCTACACGGGGAAAAACGCACCTGAATCCGGAGTATCCTTCAACGAACTTACCGTTCCGCGGGGCGGAGAGTTTACGCTTCAGCTTGGCGATGGTACAAGGGTATGGCTCAATTCCGATTCCAGGATCCGTTATCCGGAATCCTTTGCGGATGGGCAGCCCAGAATAGTAGACCTGGTATACGGAGAGGCCTTTTTTGAGGTTTCCCCGGCAGAAGCTCATGGGGGAAGTGCGTTTCGCGTAACCACGCGAAACCAGGAAATAGAAGTACTTGGCACACAGTTTAATGTTTCGGCATATCGTGAAGATACGGCGGTCACCAGTACACTCATAGAAGGTAAAGTAGCCATAAACAACGGAGAACGGCAAAAGCAGCTCGTTCCCGGGCAACAGTCCGTAGTGACCGAACGCGATCCCGATATCGTTATTAGTAAAGTAGATGTATATAATGCCATGGCATGGAAAGAAGGGCTTTCGGATTCGAGAATAAAACCCTGAACGAAGTGATGGACGTGCTGGGCCGCTGGTATGATGTACAGGTAGAATTTAAAAATAAAAGTCTGATGTCACGCCGTTTGGGTGGGATGTTAAGCCGTAAACAGAGTTTACAGCATATTCTCAATGCCCTGTCCGCAATCAATGAAGACCTGAATTTCCGGGTCGAAGGTAAAACAGTTATCGTAGAATAAGGCAGGAACGCACCGGTCTTTATGCCTTGCCAAATCAGGACAGATTATATTATTCCCAGGGTTTTGCAGTCCCACTATTCCCGGATTTTACATTTAACATTTACGGTACCCATTCGGCAAAGGCGGTCAACAGAGGGGATTGGCCCGACCGGGCCCGAACATTTTTATCATCGACAATCTTGCGTAAAGAGGGGTTAATAAAACAAATAACCTCTATAACTACATTTCTGTACCTTGTAAAAAACCGGGTATAATTAAAACAGTATTTTTAATCTTTTGGGGCAGATTTATATTGTTTTGGGTGGAGTTACGGTACTTAACACCAAACCAATTTAGCCTGTACACCATAACTCCGATCACCAAAACTTTATATAGATAGAATGGTTGGTTAGTTATTGTCTGGCCGTTGGGTTGCGGGCGAGCTGGGCAGATACTATACTTTAAGGATCGTATCTTCGTAGGTTTTGTTCCGGTCCAAGGAGCAAACATTGACGTAACCATCTCATTTTGATTATATAAAATTCCGGAAAGAAAAATTAAAATATATCCTAATTTTACATTATTTCGATTTCCATCCTAAAAAAGCACACTTAAATACAGGAGAAAATTCTTACAGATATAATGAAGCAAAGGGCTGAGACCACTTTGTTAAAAATGTATTGTAAGTAAGGAAAAGTAAAAAAACGAGGAGATTATCTCAAAAACACAGCATTTTTGCGGTTATAAGGACTATTATGGGAGCCTGGAAGCAGCTCAAAAATAGCCACAAATACACGATGGGTATATGGGGCAGTACGGGGTATCTCGTGTATTCGTGGCTGGTGAGGCCTTTCGGCCTAATGAAGCAGATCTCCACTGTTTTCCGGGTTGTTTGGAAGAAAAGAGGTCAGAGATCCGAATCGAGTTTCAAGCGTTTTTTAAGTTTTTGCCATGCGGCTTCCATATTAATACAAGGTTTGTGAAGTTCAAATCTATCATTCCTTTTCCCGAATGAACTTCCGGGAGGTGCAATATACCATTCGTAGTGAATGTTCCGTTTTCCGTCGGTATCGGAAGCACGGATTGCCCGAAAGAAAATAAAGTACTTCATCGTTTTGTTTTAAGGGGTAGATATTACGTTGGTTTTTATGGTACAAGGTAATCGGATAAAAGATTTCTTTAAAAAGGAAATCCGTAAAAACAGATCTAAATTAACAGCTTGTTTTAACAAATGCTTATCTGAGAGGGATTATTTCTTATCCATAAGGGATTTTTTTGTAGATACTAAAGGGAATAGGTCTTTTGAAACTTTAAAATATATGAAAAATCTTAATAAATATTAAGAATCATTCATGGACCCGAAGCGGGTAGGGCAGGCAAATAAAGTTTTCGTTTGCGCTTTTCGGGTCAAACAGGAGTATGCTCTTCCGGAGCATTAAATGATGTTCAACAGGGTCAGAATTGTTTCTGAGCGGAGTATTCCATAGCATCTCCTTTACCAAAGCCAAAACTAAGACCGAATGTGACAAACCGCCCGTTGCGTTCTTCTTTGAGCAGGGTATAACTATCCGTAATGGTAACCGGGCTAAATCTTTTGGAAGCAAAGACATCACGAACACTCAGGTTCATTACCAGGCGACCTTTAAAGATCTTTTTTCGGAGTCCTGCATCCATATAACACTTTTCACGCATCCGGTATTGAACATTCCGGAAACCGGATTCGTAATTACCGGTAAGTTCCAGGTCCAGCCCGCCCGGAATCCGGAATTTGGATAGCAGGCGTGTCTGCCACTGGGTGGTATTAAAGTCAAAAGACCTGTCCTGAAACGATCCGTTACGCTCCAGATAGTTATAGTTGAGGTCCCAATGCAGGGAAGCCCGGTCGGACAGGTTGTATTTGGCATTGGCCTCTATACCTGTCGTAGCACTGGAACCGATATTATCCGGGGTGACCACGGTAACATTTTCTTCGAAATGCATAACGGTTTCCATGACATCGGTCGTATAGCGATAATAGGCACCAAGGTTAAAGGAAACTCCCTGCCATTTACTGATCGCTGTAATCTCGAAAGCATCGGTGTATTCGGGGTCAAGGTCGGGGTTTCCTACATAAACGTCATAATCGTTACGGATGGCATAAAAGGGATTGAGTTCCCACAGGTCCGGGCGTTTGATGCGTCTGGAATATCCGGCCTGCAGTGAAAGCTGCTCCGAGATGGATAACGATGTATGGACGGTGGGGAAAAAGTTATGATACTTCCTGTCGTTTTTGCGTTGATCGTTCTTAAGCAAGGTATTCAGGTCCGTGGCTTCCATACGAAGTCCGAGTTTGACTCCCCATCGGTCTTTTTCATAAGCCACCGTACTGTAGAGGGCCAGTACATGCTGCCGGTATTCGAAAATATTGGTGTAATCGGGGTCGGGAACCCAGGTGTCGTTGCGGGTTTCGAGCACTTCATAGTCGTTGGTGACGGAGGTGAGTACATATTGGGAGCCTGCTTCCAGGATGGCATTTGTAGCCAGGGCAAGCGTATAATCGGCCTTAAAAGTGTATTCGGCCATCTCGTAGTCGGTTTGCATTTGCTGCAGCGTGTTCTCATAATTGCCGGCTACCCGGGTATTTCGGTATAAAGATTCCTGGTCTTTACGGAAGTAAGACCCGAGTGCACTGAGCAGCAGGGTATGATCTCCCGTCTTATCGAAATCTTTTTTGTACTGGAGTTCATATTCAAACTTTGGGTTATCGGCCTCTGTATTTTCATCGCGCTTCCAGCTACTGAGCGCATCGGTGTTCTCTTCGTAGAGCGTGTATAAAAAATCGGACCCGCCGCTTTCTTTTTCCAGGGCATACCGGCCGGAAAGGGTAATGACCGAGGTTTTATCCGGATGAAAATCGGCTCCCAGATTCAGCTGGTAGAATTTCTCATTGTGGGTTTCCGCTCCGTTCATATACAGTTCCGTACGGTTGACGAGGTCGTGGCTTCGGATATCCGATTCCTGGGGAAAAGAACGCCGCCCGATTCCGAGTTGCCCGAAGATATTCCATTTTTCCGTTCTTCGGTTCATGCTGAGCCCTATACTGTGATTATCCGGTATCCCGGTATTGAGGGTCACTGCACCGTGCATACCCTGCTTTTCATCTTTTTTGAGGATGATATTGATAATACCCGATGTACCTTCGGCATCGTATTTTGCAGACGGATTGGTAATAACTTCGATGCGGTCTATACGGTCGGACGTGATGGTCCCCAAAGCATTACTGTCGCCACTGGTAAGCACGGAAGGCTTACCGTTGATCAGAATCTGTACGCCCTGGCTTCCGCGGAGGCTTATACGTCCTTCCATATTAACGGTGACCGAAGGAATGGTATTGAGTACCTGTAATGCTCCGACACCGGTATTGCTGATATCTTTTCCGATGTTAAACACTCTTTTGTCGAGTCGGAATTCGGTACTGCTACGCTCCGCGCTAACTACGATCTCTTCGAGTTGTTCCCTGTTTTCGTCGAGGATTATCGTACCGAGGTTTACGGTCGTGGTTTCGGGAGCAAAATCTCTCAGCACCCGGTTTTCAAAACCTATAACACTTATGTTGAGATAAAAATCCTTTTCCGTTACGCGTGCGGAGAATGTACCGTCTTCCGAAGAAGTAGTCCCTGTAACGGGACTGTTGTCCGTGTTACGCAGGGCTACGATGTTGGCATAAGCCAGCGGGAGACCGGAACGGTCGGTTACGGTGCCGCTTATCTCAATGGTAAGAGGAGCCTGAGCATATATGTTGACGGTAAAAATAGTCAGAAGGATAAACCAAAACAGCGATTGTACGGAAAGATGTGCCATAACTCGATCAATTTGTTTAAACTGATTCTAAATAATAAATCGAACGGCAAAAATATACAATCCGGGAGGTGGGGGGTTTACGCCAAAGGGAGTAATTAGTACGTAAAGCGGAGTGGAGGGGAGTGTGTTATTCTGAGAAACCGGAAGCTCGGGTACGGAACCGGAATAAATAGGAGAAGCCGCCTTATAACACGGCGGCTTCTCCCGATAGCTTATATTTTGGGTTCCCAGCCCGGGGCATAGGTACGGCCCCATAGCTGCATAGCTTCGCGATCGTATATACGGCCGGTATTTTCATCGATAGAAAACCCTTTGCCTGTACGGTAGGCGATATTCGTATAATGAACCATGGCCATACTGATACTCGCATCGTCTATAGGGGCGGTTAGTTTGGCTTTTCCCCGGATGGTGTCAAAGAAGTTGATCATATGTGCTGTGGTAAGGCTACCTCCGCCACCGAGTGCGGTACCGGCTTCATTGTTATTGCTGTCGAAACTGTCCACAAGTTTTCCGGCACGGTCGTACCGGCGGTATTGTCCGCGGTCCATAAATACGGAACCTTCGCTGCCATAAACGATAGTTCCTCTTCCGGCTCCGTAAGTATCGTAACCGTTACGACTTTTTCCGTCCCATTGTATGATCTTGTTATCTTTGAATTTAAATGTTGCCAGCATGGTGTCGTACATCTCCCATCCGTCTTTTTCGAAATGCCTTTTTACTCCTTCGGTTTCGGCATAATGCGGATAGTCGACGCCCAGTGCCCATCGTGCCACGTCCAGTTCGTGAGTGGCATTGTTACCGGCTTCGGCAGTACCGTAATTCCAGCCATACCAATGCCAGTTATAATCCCAGGTATTGTCGGTGTAGGCCCGTCGTACGGCTGGTCCCTGCCACAGTTCCCAGTCCAGCCATCCGGTACGGGAGCTGATTTTGTACGGGAACTTCACCACGTGAGTTGGTATAGAAGGCAACGGCTTTATACGGTGTTCCGATAGCCCCGTTATGAATCTCCGTAATAATTTTGGTCGTATGCTGTGACGACCGTTGCTGGTTGCCCATCTGCACGACTTTATCGTATTTTCCGGCAGCCTGTACGAGGAGCTCATTCTCATTCATGTTATGACTACACGGTTTTTCCACGTACACGTGTTTACCGGCCTGCATGGCCATAACCGATCCGGGGGTATGCCAGTGATCGGGTGTGGCATTGATCAGGATATCTACTTTTTTATCGTCGAGTACCTTACGAATATCATTCTCTGTTTTAGGGATGTAATCCAGGTGCTCCGATACATTTTTCAGGGCTCTTTCCCGCTGACTTTTCATAACATCACAAAGGTAGAGCAAGCGGGCATTGGCCTCTTTTTTGGCAATGGGCGGGTAAAAAGCCCCGACCCTTCGGCCCAGCCCGGCTATAGCTACGTTCAACCTGTCGTTAGCGCCTATAATCCTGCGATAGCTTTCGGCAGACATACCCATCAGCGGATTGCTCATGGTTACGGCAGCGGTACCCAGTAATGTTTTGGATATGAAATTTCTTCTCGATGTCATGGGTTTATTTATTTAAAGGTTTGATTTTAATATTCCTGAAATATACTTCATTTCCGTGATCCTGTAAAAGGATCTTTCCGGTTTCGAGTTCGCCGAAGCCCGGCCATTTCTTGTATTTGCTCTCCGAAACGAGTTTGCGGAACGCTTCACTGCCACGCTCGTATTCCAGCACTTTAACTCCGTTGAGCCAGTGCTCGACATGATTGTTTTTAGAGACGATACGTGCCGTATTCCATTCGCCTACCGGATGAATCGGCTTTTTCGGGTCTGCCTGAATCAGGTCGTAAAGCGAAGCTACCGTCCGGCTGCCTTCGTGATTACCAAGTTTGGCATCGGGATGATTGTCATCGTCGAGTACCTGGTATTCCAGTCCTATGGCAGAGCCTTTTCCCTGGTTGAGATCGGCGTCTACGTAATACTTGATACCGCTGTTGGCTCCTTTGGTGATTTTAAAATCTGCTTTAAGGTCAAAATCCCCGTAGTTGTCGAGGGTGACGATATCACCTCCGGCAGCAGATTCCTTACCGTCCGATGCCAGGACAATGAGGGTACCGTCTTCTATTTTCCAACCGCTTTCGGGAAACTTTTCTATTTTGGCTCCACGCCATCCCTTTGTCGTTTTCCATCCCAGAGCAGTTTCCATCCGTCTTTTTTCTCGGCTTCGGTAAGTTGGTTCCTGGTATGGAATACCGGGGCATCACTTTTTGGTTGTACTTGTCCAGGTTGTCCGTAAGAATCCTCACGTTTTTCCACATGATCTGTTTTCCGGCTTCATCATCTTTTCCGATGCCATGTACCTGCAGTGCGATAAAGCCTTTACGGGTTTTATCATCGACGAGGTTGGCGGCAGCTACCCCGTTTACCCAGGTTTGTATGGTATCTCCTATGGCCTCGACCCTGTAGTGGTTCCACTCGTTCTGCTTAAAAGCGCTTTTTGCGGCGGTATTTACCGAGAGGGGATATAACCATCCGCGACGGGCTTCGTCATAAATGCCACCGCTCCAGGCACGGTCGGAAGGGTCTATTTCTACCTGGTACCCGTGAACGCGGCCATTCATATAACCGGAATCGCTGTTGCTCCTGATCTGTATCCCGGAATTCATACTCGGATCTACCTTAAAATCGAGTTCCAGAATAAAATCTCCGTAATTTTTGGCTGTGGTGAGAAAGGAATTCGGTGTATCGTGTTTTGTGGTTCCTATGATCATTCCGTCCCTGACTTCGTATTTGGCTTCCCCGTTTTTCTGGTCCCAGCCACTCAGGCTTTTCCCGTCAAAAAGATCCTGCCAGGCGTATCGTCTTTTTCACGGTCTGCACAGCCTGTTATGGTAAGTGAAGCAAAGCATAATGCGATAATTGAAGTGTTTTTACTTAAAATTTTCATTTTGTTTTAATTTAGATATAATCCTGTATTTCCTTTTTCGAGTATTTTATCAAACTTTAATAGCAGCTCCGGAACATCAGATGCGATATTGTGATTTTCTTCCGGATCATTATGATGATCGTAAAGTTCAACCACAGGTTTTTCGTTTCGGTAATACCGGGTATAACGATAACCGGGGACCCTTACGGTAATACCGTTGTTATAATAACCGTAAGCGGCTTCCTCCCATTCCGGATCTTCACCCCGGAGGAGTCCGACCATACTTTTACCCGAAGTTTTATGTGGCATCTCGGCCTGGCAGAGTTCTATAAGTGTCGGATAGATATCCACACTACTCACAATCTCATCGATATTCCGTCCTTGCCGGGTTATAGAAGGTACACTGATAATAAGCGGACTTTTCAGTGCTTTTTCGAATAGCGTATGTTTTCCCCATATCCGATGGTCACCCAATTGCCAACCGTGATCTCCCCACAACACAATAATGGTGTTTTTATCCAGCCCTTTGCTTTGAAGTTTGTCCAATAATTTCCCGATCAGTGCATCGGTATAGCTTACCGCAGCATAATAAGCATGCCTTATTTTCCGGGAGTATTCTCCGGAGGCAGGGGTATCGGGGGTGGGTTTTTCCTCTCCAAGCAGATAGCGGTTGAATTCCTTGTTATTGTGAAGGCTGGCGCTGTTCACCTTTTCCGGAACCATGGGAGACGGGTGAGCGGATAGCATTCCTGCGATACAAGTCCCAGTATTTTTTAGGAGCATTAAACGGCAGGTGCGGTTTAAAGAATCCGACGGCAAGAAAAAACGGTTTTTCCCCGTTACTGAGACTGTCTATTGCTTTATGGCGAGTTTGGCCGAAAGCCCGTCCGGATATCCTTCGTCGGAAACTTCAGCCATTTCGTATGGCCTGACCTGTCTTTTCCTTGTTATTCTGCTGGAACCGTCTGCATACGCAAAAAAGGCATCCCAACCGTCTTTCCATTGGCCGGATCAAAGAGAAACCTATCCCAACTGTAAGGAAGTTCCGGAGGAGTACCTTCGGAACTTTCCGTGTAATCGTATAGTCCGTCTATGTAATGGCTTATCTTACCGATACCCACGGTAGTGTAACCGTTGCGCTTTAAGTGATGTATAAAGGTTTCCGGAGCTTCTTTTTCACTTTTTCCGGAAATATGGTTACGGATGGCCTCATTACTCAGGTGATCCCTGGTTTTGGGTGCCATCCCGTAAGCATGGAGCAACGTGAAGCTCCGCAAGTGGGAACCTGTACATAATGGTGCCTGAAGACACCGGCCCGGATGCCAGTTTATCGATATTCGGTGTTTTGATCACAGTATTGCCGTAACATCCGAGGTCGGTACGCAAATCATCTACAAAAATAAATAACACATTAGGGAGCCTGTTTTTACCCGTCTGAAAGGCAAAAGCCTTTGTCGCGAGCAAAAACATCAGAATCCCGATGGTGATTGGAATGCTATGAATATTCCTATAATTCATTTTTATAGTTAATTTTCCGGAAAGTTATTGATTATATCCGGGATTTTGTTCCAATTCCGCATCAATATTTCGTTCTATCTCTTCGGCAGGTATGGGCCACAGGTTATATGCCGGCTGAATTTCATCCGCATAATACGGGTTGTGTGCTTTAACCCGGTCATATAATAGTCCCAGCCGCATCAGGGTGAGTCTTCTTTTTTCTTCCACGCCGAGCTCGCGCATTCTTTCATCGAGGATATAGTCGATATCCACATTGGCGGCAGTTACCGGATTGGCATGGGCCCTGGATCTTATTTCATTGATGTCTTCGGCGGCTTTGGAAGTATTGCCGAGACCGAGATATGCTTCGGCACGCAACAAATAGGTTTCGGCAAGCCTGAACATGTATTGATCGGTATAGGTAGCTCCGGCGGAGTTGTTTAGCAGGTAATTGTCTTTGTCCGCATACAATCCGTCAGGGTGATTGAACGGTGTTGTGGCCTTGGATTGGTAGGCATAAAAAGGACGGCTCGGGACGACGAGCCCTGCCGGAGGGTTCTGGGTAGATATGGTATCGCCATATAGGGGAGAAGCCGGATTGGTAACCAGGAACTCCCGGATAAAATTGTATTCGGAATTACGCATATCGTTGTCGAAATCGCTTTCCCAGATTTCATCGCTGAAATATTGGTAGAGATCCCCCAGCCAATACCTCTTCCTCCGGTAAGGCCACTGACGGGCCACACGAAAAGGTTAATACCGTTAACTTTGGTGTCGCGTAAAAACGGTACGTGGTGCCTTTCGAGAGCAAAGGAACCGTCTTTCCCGCTGGATACGGAACCTCCTCCGATGACATCGGTTTCAAATTGTATAACCCATATACCTTCGGTATTTCCGGAAGCCCTGTTCTGGTTGTTTTTGCGAAACAGGTCCCAGTACACATCACCGGGTTCTCCGGAACGTGATCCGAAACGGCTTTGCATCAATCCTGTTGCCGGATCATCAATGACAATGGTTGCGGCATCTACCGCATCCTGCGGACGCCCTGCGGCGAGATATACTTCTGCGAGCAGGTGCTGCGCCGCGAGATTGCTCAGTTTCCCGTCTTTAACCTGATTAATGGCCGGAAGGTGCTCCGCCGCATAGTTCAGGTCTTCGATAATCTGATTGAGCACTTCCGCTTTCGAAGCCCTGACAAAATCGGTACGAGGCGTGGATACTTCTTCCAGAACCAGGGGAACCCCGCCAAACAGGTAGACCAGGGTACGGTAGGCAAAAGCCCGGAAAAAATGTGCTTGTGCCACGACGTCGGTATATTCTTCTCGGTAAGATCCGCCTCGGGAGCACGACTGATAACGAGATTGGATTCTACGACCATAGTATAGAGGTTGTCCAGTGCGTAGCCGGAATCCCGGAAGTAGGGTCATAGGCAGCGATCATGTTCGAATGACGGTTGGTACTCTGTCTCCGTCGTAAATGATGTCGGTACCATACAGGAAGTCGAAAGGTCTGGATTCGTCCCGGTTAAAAAATACCCGTCGTGTAAACCAGTACAGGTTGTTTATGGTAGCATTCAGCCCATCGTAATTCTGATAGGCATTGGTGGAGCTCAGAAAATCGAGTGGTTTTTCGTCCAGAAAATCTTTTTGACACGAGCTGAAAGCCAAAAGTACGATGAGGGTATATAAGGTTATTTTTTTCATGTCTCTTGAATTTAAAATGTGATGTTAAGTCCGAGGGAATAACTTTTGAGTACGGGTCTTCCTTCTATACTCAGTCTGCGGTCGTTTGGCTCGTTGGCTCAGGGTCCCAGCCTTTCCATTTGGTCCAGGTAGCCAGGTTTTTACCGCTGACGAATATTTGCAGTTCGTCCATCCCAGTTTCTCTATGATATTTTGTCGAACTGGTAGCTGAGGCTCACATCCTGAAGTCTTACGAAACTACGGGATCTGTACACTTCGGGGTTGATGACAGGAGAACTCCTGAAGACCGGACTGTCTCCTCCCGGATTGGCCGGAGACCAATAGTCGATATCGTTAAGCCAGTTATACCTCACGGCATTGTCATTGACAAAGATCGAATTGGTACTGGAATCCATATACCCGTTTTTACCACCCTGAATAGCGTTGATGAAAACCCGTAGACTCAAGCCTTTATACTTAAAGGTGTTCAGGACGCTAAACCTGTAAGCCGGTTCTGTTCTTCCGAGGATTACACGGTCATCTGCAGGGGTAATTGTGCCATCACCGTTCTGATCTATGATACGACGGGTCCCGGAAAATAACCATCGGGTATATCATCGCCTATCTGGTATAGTCCGTCGGTTTGATAACCGTAAATGCCCCGATGGATTTACCGATAAAGAGGTTACTTGAAATAAGATCATCCTCGATACCGTCACCGTTGGCATCACGCCCGATGAGCTCTTTGATCTTGTTGGAGTTGGTAGAAAAGTTAAACGTAGAATGCCAGTTAAAGCCCTCACTCCTGATATTGTGTGTGGACAGGGTGAGTTCGAATCCCTGATTCTCGATCTTTCCGATGTTGGTACTGATGGTTTCGAAACCGGTGATGTCGGGAATAGCAACATCAAACAACAGGTCGTTGGTGTTGGAATGATAGAATTCTGCCGTTCCCTGTATCCTGCTTTTCAGTATGGCGAAATCAATACCGATATTGATACCTGCCGTTTTTCCCATCTCAGGTTGTTGTTTGCCAGAGAGTTGAGCTGTTGTCCGAATTCGGTAGAGCCCCCGTCGCCAAATACGTAGGCAGGGCGTAACAGCACCCTGGCCAGCGATTTGTACCTGTCGGTCTGGTTTCCACTGATCCCGTAACCTGCTCTGAGCTTCAGGTTATCTACCCAGTCTTCGTTAAAGAAAGATTCGTTATCGATGTTCCAGGCTACAGCCACGGAAGGGAAATAACTGAATTTGTTGTCTTCGGAAAAGCCCGAGAATCCGTCACGGCGTATGGTTCCCGTAATGAGGTAGCGCTCATCGAATTTATAGTTAACCCTGGCCATCTGGTAGTTCAGGGCTTCGCTCCATGCCTCGGAATTGGTAAACTGGTTTGCACCCTGATCCAGGCCGTTAAACCCAAGATCCATACGGGAAAATCCTGTGGCACGGGCTGTTGTTTTTTCGAATTTACGTTCGATAGCACCATAGACAAACGTAGCATCAATGCTGTGTTTTCCGAAGGTCTTTTTGTAGTTAATGATATTATCCAGGGTATAATCATAGTAAAAATCCTGGTTTTTATAGGCTTCACCGATGAATCCCGCAGCATATTCACTTGCCCTGTAATACCTGTTGATCCGGTAATTGTTACCGAAATTCACACGGTAGGAAAGCCCTTCGAGAAAAGGAAACTGAATTTCGGAAAAGAAATTGGCGAAGAAGTAATCGTGTCTCTCCATATCGTCGATATCCGAAGCGAGAAAGGGGTTCAGATCGAGCGAGTTGAAAGGACTGGGGATGAGATTTCCCTCGTCATCATAAGGAGATAACATCGGAGACGAGCGTACAAGGTCACTCATTTTGGGTTCTGCTCCGTCTTTTTTAACAAAGGAAGCAAAAGATTGTACCCCTACTTTCCACCAGTCGGTGGCTTGTGTATTCAGGTTGACCCGGGCTCCCTTACGCTGGAATTTATCACCGACAATAAAACCTTCCTGGTCGGTATGTTCGAGAGAGATGAGATAACTGGTCTTTTCCGATCCGCCGGTGACACTGACTTTCTGTTCATTGATAAAACCGGTATTGGTCCCGGCATCCCACCAATCGAAATCGGTATTTACCAGCTTTTGTTCACTATCGAGCATGGTAGGGTCGATATAATCGGCATAGTCGAAAGCGGGATTGGGTTGTGTATAATCGGGTCCCAGATAAGCATCTTCATAGTACAGGGTTTTCAGCCGGTCCAGGTAAGCCTGTCGTTTCAGTGGCCGGAGATTGGTCGTCGGTTCCATAGCGGTGTAGGAAGCCGAAATTGTAATTTTCGGGTACGGTTTCTGCCTCCGTCTTTGGTAGTGATGAGGATAACACCGTTGGCAGCTTGTGCTCCGTAAACTGCCGTTGAACTGGCATCTTTAAGCACATCTATCGATGCGATGTCGTTGGGGTTGATCGATTCCAGAGAGCCGTTGTACTGTATCCCGTCGAGAACGATCAATACGTCATTTTTACCGTTAATCGTCGATCTTCCCCGTATGGATATCGAAGGGGTCGATCCTGCACTGTTGACCTGACCTACGTTGAGCCCGGGAACATTTCCCTGCAAAAGTTGTCCCATATTGGTTACGGGGGCTTCCCTGAAATCTTCCAGGTTGGCCCTCGAAACCGCACCGGTAAGGTCTTTTTTCTTCTGTGTTCCGTATCCGATGACAACGACTTCGTCGAGTTTTCCCATGTCTTCTTCCATGGTCACGGACAAAGGCTGATTGTCTGTTACAGTTTGCTCTACCGTAGCAAAACCTACGTAGCTGAATACGAGTACAGTAGGTGTTTGCTTTACGGTGAGACTAAAATTTCCGTCAAAATCGGTTGAGGTACCGTTCCGGGCATCTTTTTCCAGGACATTCACTCCGATAAGCGGAACCCCGTCCTTGTCCAGAACTGTCCCGGTTACAGTTATTTCCTGCGGATACGTACCGTACACGGCACTTACGTTGTCACCGGGATCCTTTCCGAACATCTGGTTTGCAATAAGACATAATAGTGTTACCAGGATACCTTGTTTGGGAAATCCTGTGTGCCATCGCAAAAAATCACCATCTTTTTCTTTTTTCATGTCATTTTTACGTTTTAATAATTATTGGTTCTATTTACTACGGTGGTCAGGTTGGTTATTTAGGCTTTGACTTTTATGTTACGGAGCCATCCGGAAGGTCCCCACTTCTGCGAGTCCGGGTTGTGGCTGGCTGTCATAACCTACTGTGGGAACGATCTTGAAATAGCGGAACTGTTCCTGCTGGGGCAGATCGACATACTGGTCCATAAGCCCGATATCGTTGAGTTTGAAGTTTCCGAGGCTTTCCCAGTTCTGGTTGTCATCACTTACCAGGATTTCCAGTTCTTTTACTTTACGGTCCCCGTTTTTCTGGGCGATGATAAAACCGTCAACGGTAGATACTTCTCCCATATCCACGGTGATCCAGTGATCGGGATAGCTGGTAGGGTTGGAGGAGTAACGGGTAATCCAGTAGGTAGAAGCTTCATCATCGATCAGGCGGATAGCCAGTCGGCTGTTGTTTACTTCTTCCGAACTGAATCCGGCGATAGTCCAGTTGTCTTTTTGATGCCTGTATCGTATGACATCCCCGGAAGGTCTCGCCAATGGTGTATTTATAGGCACGGGATCTCCGAAGTAAGGAGAACCGTCGGTGTTCCAGGTAAAACGCTGGATACGGGGATTTCTTCCGCCGCCACCTACCTGGCTTCTCGCGTGATAGATAATCCAGTCTTCGGTACCGTCGGGAGACTTGAAGAAACCGTTATGACCCGGCCCGTATGCATTACTCTCGGCTTTCATAGATAAAACGGGTTCCGGTTTTTTGGTCCAGTCTGCCGGGTTCATCGGATCACCGTTTTCGCTGAGGGTCAAGAGGCCGAGACAATAGGTGTCTACCCAATAACCGCTACCGGAATACACTACGAAGACCTGTCCGTCGGGATTGATAAGCACTTGCGGGCCTTCGTTGATGGGATTGCCGTTTTGCTCCCAGTTATAGGTAGGAGAGGAGATCACCACTTTCGGTCCTGAAATCGTCCAGGGATCACTCATTTCGGCGATATAGATCTCCTGCGGGGGTGCTCCTGCATTGCCTCCGGACCACAGCATGTAAAGCTGGCCATTGTGTTCCAGGATCGTGCCGTCTATCGCCCACTTATCGGTAGTATCGGCAACTTTGCCTTTAAACACCCAGTTTCCTTCTACGGGGCTGGCGGAGGTATTTTCCAGGACATACATCCGGTGATTGGCATTTTGCCCATTATCGGCAGCGAAGTAGAAATACCATTTGCCGTCTATTTGATGGAGTTCCGGTGCCCAGAGGTTTTTGGAATAAGGCATTCCGGAAGGCGGGGTCCAGACTTCATGTCGGGTGGCGGAAGCCAGTTCCGACATATAGTCGGCTTCCAGGATAACCAGCTTACTGCCCTGGGTGTAGGTATAGTAATATTTGTCGTTTTTCTGGACTACCCAGGGGTCCGGTCCTCCCGGGAGCACAGGATTGGTAAACGTACTGTCTGCTTCCAGTCCGGCAAGGGTTTCGGCCGGGGTTTCGGGGTCTTCGGACCATCCCGGTAATTTGTCGCACGCATGGAGCAGCAGTGTACAACCTGCGACGCATGCATAAAAGATTGATCGTTTCATATGATATTGATTTAAGGTTATATTATTTTTCCATCAGGGCGTTAATACACCACAGGTAAGGGGCCTGACCGTGATAATCACCGGTTCGGCGCGGACGGTCGTAGTAATACTGCTTATCGTTCTTTTTGTTGGTACCCACACATACTTCCGATACGGCTCCTTGTGCATTGACGTAAGGAACCAGTGCCATCCATGCCTTACGGGCCGCAGGGGCATAGGTTCCGGCATCCAGCCATCTTTGTTTCACCCCTGTAATAAAGGCGTATGCGAACATGGCCGATCCTGAAGTCTCAGCCCAGTAATCGGGTTCGTCGATAAGCTGGTTCCACATACCCTCGGGAGTCTGGAAATCTTTCAGGCTTTTCATCATTTTCAGATAACCTTTCATGATCCTCGGACGGTCTTTATGATTTTCCGGAAGGTAGCGGAGCAGTTCCGTAACTCCGGCAGCCATCCAGCCATTGCCCCGGGCCCAGTAGTAGGGCACGTCGGGAGCGTGATAGAAAAGGCCGTTGGGACGCTGAAGTTCATCGAGGTACATCACCATTTCCCTCGCAGCACGATCGATATACTTCTTGTCGCCCGTTACTTTATAGGCATTGGTCTGTACTATGGTAATCATATACATATCGTCGATCCAAAGGCGGGTCTGCCAGGTATATCCTTTTTCGGTCCAGGCTTTTTCTTCCGGTCTGGCGTTTTCCGGAACTTCCCATTGCGTGTCGGCATAAGGTATTCCGAGTTCCTTGTAGCGCTGGTCTTTGGTTATGCTGTAAAGCGTTAATGGCAGGCTGCCAAACATGTTCAGGTCCACGTGATTTTTAATGGGCAGCAATGCTTTTTCCGTAGTGAACAAGGGCTCGAACCTGTTTTTCATGGCCTTGAGAAGAAATGCATCATCTGTCAGTTCGGCAAAACGCAGGGTACCGTTCCAATAGAATGTTTCCGGGTAACCGATCCATTTTCCGGCATGCAGGGCATGTTTGGCATACACAAACCTGTAGGCGATGAGCTTTCCTATCTCTTCGGGATGATATCCTTCCGGAAAGTCTTTCAGCATACTTTGTTGCGCCGTTGCAAATTGCAGGGAAAGAAATACCAGTATTAATGTTTTTCTATACATACATTGTTTTTTAAGAAGTTATTTCAAGAGTTAATAATAATAAGTTCCCGCTTCGGCGAGTCCGGGCTGCTGCTGCGAATCGTGGCCGGCCGTGGGGACGATCTTAAAGTAGCGGAAGGTCTTTCGGGCATCCAGGTCCAGGTATTGATATTCCCTGTTGATATCTGCCAGTCCGAACAGCCCGAGGTTTTCCCACGATTCGTTATCGTCGCTGATATGGATCTCCATTTCCCGGATCTTCCGGTCCCCGTTTTTCTGTGCGAAGAAGAAACCGTCAACGTTCCGGACTTCCCCCATGTCTACGGTCAGCCAATGATCGGGATATGTGGGTATGGGACCGCTGTCTCCGGACCAGTTGGCGATCCAGAAGGTACCGACGTCACTGTCAAGCACCTTAACAGCCAGGCGGTCTCCCCTGGTTTCCTCCGCACTCACCCCGGCTATGGACCAGTTTTCCCTGTCGTAAAGCGTGCGTTCGGGAGTGATGTAATCTGCCGGGTCGATGATACGGGAAGCTGCATAAAATGTATCGATAGCCATACTTCCGGGCTTATAGAGCGTATTGTAATTAAAAGTTGTTCCTGTCTTATATTTCGGAAGCACGGTAGAATCTGTGGCCGCGGCAGCAAATATCTCTTGTCGCCCCCCGGTTTCGGTCTCGTAGGAAACCACAGTACCCAGCAGGGTCGTATCGGAAGTCGATTCGGCAAACCAGTTGACTACGATACTGTCGCTCTTTTTTGTAATACTTTCTATGATCCTGTTGTTGAGGTCTGCGGTATAGGTTTCGCCATAGACCCTGCCGAATATTTCGGAGCGCATGGACTGGTTACCGTCTTTGTCCAGCGTACGTACGTCAAAGGTGTAGACCCCTTCCTCGATTTCGGGAATAATAACGTCTTTGTATCCCGCTATATCTTCCGGAAGGATATCGGTTTCGAAACTACCGTCCTGGCCCCAGGTAATCCTCATGCGTTTTACACGGGCATCGGTACTGATCAGTGAGCGGATACCGCCCCGGTTATTTCCGGGCAGGAAAACCAGGGAATCCACCCGTCCCGGATAAGCCTTTTCGGCATTGTCCAGGTAGTCGCTGTAATGATGGTCTATGGGGGTACACCGGGTAAGCAATGCTACAGCAAGAACCCAGAATATCCGTATAATATGGTTTGTATTGAATTTCATTTCACATGGTTTTGATGATCGTATTAAAACATTTCTTCAGGGTGAGGAGTTAATCGGCTACCGTGCCGAAAAATGTGAGCTCACCCAGGGCTACGTCCGAATTTCCTCCCCAGGTATCCAATGTCCGCCACCGCCAGTAGCGATAGGGTTCTTCCTGGTTTTCCACATTAAATTCTTCCCCGGCACGGGCATAGGCGATATCGTCTGCGGTGTATTCTGTTCCCGGTGAACCGGAAGGTTTTATCGAAGTAAAGGTGCCGACCAGTGTCCAGGCGCCCCAGCTGCCATCGGGATCGGGAGCGTTAGAACCCCACAGTTCGAACACTTTGGGATGGTTCCACCGGTATTCGTGGTTAAGCCTGGAATACATCAGAAAACGACTTAGTGTAGCAGCAACACCCATATCAAAAGTGAAATGCTGTGGGATGCCGGTTCCGGGTTTGGTATGAAGGATGGTGGAGGAAACCCAGTCTGCTCCGTCCCAGAGTACTTTCGGGGTTTTGAATCCGCTGTGTGCTTCCCAGGTATCCGTGGGCAGATTGTATTCCTGGAAAAGGGATTTGTCCATCTGTTCCTCAAAGATCGGCAGGAATACGTTAGACAGGGTGTCCGAACGGTTGTTCCAGCGGTCTGTGATATACACACCGAATTCCCGTTCTTCCGAAGGAAAGCCCCTTACATTGAATGTTCCGGAAGAAAGCTGGGTGTAAAAATCGCGTTCGGCATTCCATTGTCCGACACTGTCTTTAGCCACCACATGAAGGACCAGGGGAGCTTCTGTTTCATTTTCAAAACGCAATTGTACTCCGCCGAAAGTAGCTTTCATATTACCTTCTTTTGCGATAGATTCGAGCGTTTTAAGATACGGAGGGGTCAGCGTGGTAATTTCGAGGGAGTGGGATCGGAATTAACTTCCCCGACACTCACCGCAATCAGGTCTACCTCGTATTCTCCTGCTTCGGCAAAACCGTCGACCAATATGGAATTGTGATACACGGATGCTTTGTTTTCGCGAAGGCTTCCGTCTGACAATCTGTACGCGGCTTTTACGTAGCGAAGATCGCTGTTGTCGGGGAGTTCGTATGTGATTACGGCTCCGCCCGCAATGCTCTTTACCGTATAGGAAGTAATAGGGTCGGGTTTGTTGCCCTGTCGGGAGGGAGAAGGTTCGAGATCGTCGGAGCAACTCAGGGGCAGGACACATACAGCACACCATGCTGCAGTGTATATCAGTTTTTGTATGTAATTTGTGATCATCTTTTCTGTTTTAAGTTTTACCAAAGAGGCGATTGCAGAAGACCGTCATTCCTTCGTATTTCGTTATTGCTGATCGGCCAGAAATATTCGCGAAGCGTAAAAGATCTGGAAAGAGCACTCTTCTTCTGTAATAGGTTTGCGGATCGCCCTGGAGGATATCCCATCCGTAAATCGGCGTATTCAGTTCCACCTGGGCGGTTTTCCACCGTCTGAGATCCCAGAAACGCTGCGACTCAAAAGCGAGTTCGATGGTTCGCTCGCGGCGTATGATTTCCCGGAGTCCGTCCTGCGAATTCGGCTTGTTCGGTTGTACGGAGTAGTCCAGCCAGGATTCTCTTACGCCCCGGAGTCCGCTGCGTTCGCGAATTGCATCGAGATAGCGGAATACTTCTTCGGACGGACCATTAACCTCATTAAGTGCTTCGGCATACAACAGGTAAAGGTTGGCAAGACGCATCATGGTATAGGGATATTCATAGGCGGTATAATTGTTGTCATTACCGATAACGGAACGGTAACTTACCAGTTTTTTCGGCGTATAGCCTGTACCGCTGTATCGGGTAGGGGAGTTGGTTGCCGCACAGTTTCCACCGGGTCGGTAATTGGTAGACCAGGCATCTTTATCACTTCCGTGGTTACTCATAAAATAGCGTCCCCCGTCAAAAGAAACAGAACCGTAAAATCGGTCTTCGCGATCGAAATGAAGATTTATGGTCGTATAGCCAGGAGTGAGATCGTACTGGTAAGGAGAATCGCCGAGGGGAACTTCCCGGAGCTCGTAGCGGTTGGCATAGTCGTAGGTGTAATCTTCTTCTATAGGCACCCGTTTTTGAATAGAATTTTTCAACGATATTCAGTGTAGGTGCCATATATCCTCCTGTGGACGTATTGGCTATCTTTTCGGGATCGGGG
>JACADM010000040.1_pt1 | contig 67295 bp, 74 predicted proteins | sample 7512371 | NCBI WGS metagenome assembly JACADM01 (sample SAMN14389041, study PRJNA612141) | algae metagenome | isolation source: non-axenic algae culture | place: India: Navi Mumbai | collected 2017-01
GAGTGCAAATTTGTCTGCTTTTTCAAAGAACTTTCCTCGGAGAGCATACCGTATTCTATAACGATTTTGATATCGTTCCATTTCTTCTCAAAATCCTCCCGGTTGTCTTTAAACAGGGAGCTCAGTTTGTCAGCAACCTTTCTCGTGATATAGTTGGAGATTTTCTTTACATTGCCATCGGCCTGAAGGTAACTTCGTGAAACGTTCAGCGGAATGTCCGGAGAATCGATAACACCCCTGAGCATAGTCAGGAATTCTGGTACGATGCCTTCTACATTGTCGGTGACAAAAACCTGATTCTGATAGAGTTGTATCTTATCTTTCTGTATGCTGAGCTCGTTGGTGAGCTTGGGAAAGAACAGGATACCCGTAAGGTTAAACGGATAATCGACATTCAGGTGAATGTGAAACAAAGGCTCTTCGAACTGCATGGGTTATAATTCCCTGTAGAAATTTTTATAGTCCTCATCGGTAAGGTCAGAGGGCTGCTTGGCCATGCGGGTTCCGTATTATTGATGATATTGTCGACTTCTTTTGTAGGAGCCGGGTCCTCTTCTTTGGCATCTTCGGGTTTGGGAAGTGTCTCGGTCCTTGTGCCGAATTTGATAGGAACGGGCATGAACTTGTTGTACTTGACCAACAGTTCACGTATTTTTATTTTCTTCGAGGAACTCGGTAGAGTCATCGGCAATGTGAAGAATGATCTCCGTACCCCGCTCTTTTTTATCGGCCTCCTCCAGGGTAAACTGCGGCTGCCGTCGCAGGTCCAGTGTGCGGCAGGAGCATCGGTATAGGACTTGGTGATAATCTCTACTTTTTTGGCGACCATAAAGGCGGAGTAAAATCCGAGTCCGAAATGGCCGATGATCCCCGGTCTTTTAGAGTCTTTATACTTTTCGAGAAACTCTTCCGCTCCCGAAAAGGCAACTTCGTTAATGTATTTTTGTACTTCATCTGCCGTCATTCCGATCCCCTGATCCAGATATGCAGTTTTTACCTTCCTTGTCAATCCTGACTTCAATACAGGATTTCCGTATTCGACTTTAGCCCTCCCGATGCTGGTGAGGTTGTTTTAGCTTTAAAGTGGCATCCGTAGCATTGGAAATAAGTTCCCTCAAAAAGATCTCATGATCGCTGTACAAGAATTTCTTGATAGCGGAAAAATATTCTCTACAGATACATTAATATTTCCGGTTGTCATCGTATTTAGATTTTAAGTGATTTTCCGGTTAGCGCAATTTCAAAAAAAGTACCAATAGGGGACAAGGTGACAAAGTGACATTTTAGTGGAATACCTTAGGGCCTGTTAACGGCCGATCAGAAAGTAAAGTCTTTTTATTTTCCGGGTAAAGAAAAAGGAGATGTCCGTATTCCCGTTTGCGCCTGCGCGGTCAGGGGACGTTGTTGTTCAAACTTTGTCAGGACGTGCTATATGGTCTGATGTATACATCCACATGTATTGATTTCCCGTTTTTTATTTCATAATCCTGTATTGTTTTTTCGTATCGAAAATCAAGTTTGGTTATGGCCTTTATACAATTGAATATTTCAGTTTCTATAAATCCTTCGATTCGGTTTAGTTTTGAAGCTGATTTAATCCGTAATCGGAGATCAGTGGTAGCGCCTCTTTCATAATGCCTTTTCCCCAGAATTGCGGAAGTAGCCAAAACCCTATTTCAGCCTTACTATCTTCATAATCGATAGCATTCAGCCCACCTGCGCCATAAAAAGTCTGGTTGTCCGGAGAGCAAATTGCCCCCCACATTTGTTTTTCATCTGCAAACCAGGCCATTTGTTCTTGTGTAGCTTCAAAGTATCAAACTAATCCCGTAATACCGAATGACATCGGGATGTGAAAGGCCTTTGAAGATATGTTTGAGGTCGAAGTCTGTTTATTCCACGAAGCAGAAGCCGATCGGTCTTCAGGGTCGGAAAATTATGGTCTGTTAATCGAGAGGTCATACGGTTTTGTGTTGTTTTAACGATCCGGGTTACCTTTATGGTTGGAGACGGAAAACTGTCATTGCTGTTTTCGGAATGTCCGCCGGTATTCATTCCCGCAGGCCATGAAAGTCAGGCGAGAGTAACCACAATGCCCTGGTCTCTTAATTTTTTAACCAGTCCCGGGGCAATACTTTTATCAGTAATAATATGGTCTACCTGGTCCAGTTCACATATTTTTCCGAAGCCTTTTTTTCCGAATTGGTAGCATCCGCAAGTACGATTACTTCCTGGGCAGAACGGATCATCTTCTGGTTGAGGTGTGCCTCGGTGATATCTGTGGTGGTGAGTCCAAAATCAAGGTCTATACCATCAACGCCTATAAACAGTTTGTTGCATGAGGTCTCTTCCAGGATCATTTCCGCATAATGTCCGGTGACGGACGACGAACTGTGTCTGGTGTACCCGCCGAGTTGTAAAATCTCGATGTTCGGATGATTGAGAAGTTCCATGGCTACATTGAGCGCGGAGGTAATCACGATCAGTGTTTTCCTTGGGCTGAATGGCACGGGCAAAAGCCAGCACAGTGGTTCCGGAAGCAATAATGATAGACTCCGCAGTGTCAACAGTTTGGCCGCGGCAGCGGCTATAGCTTTTTTCTCTTCGGTCTGTACCTTTTCCTTTTCGTGAACATGCCTGTCATTGACATAAGGGTTTTCGAGGGAAGCCCGCCGTGGGTACGGAACAAAAGCCCCTTTTCTTCCAGTAACCGAGATCTTTGCGTATGGTTACAGCCGAAGTCCGGAGCTCTTTGCTCAATTCCAGAACCTCTACATGTTTCTCTCTGGCCAGTTTGTCCAATATCAGTTTATGTCTGTTCATCATAAAGATATACACGTTGAGCAGGTAAAAATACGTAAAACTTTCATGAAAATGATGAAAATCATCATGATTGAAACTAATTGAAAGTACCCGGAGTTAAGAAACAACGGGATGCTATATTCGGAAATATATTTTTTATACGCTGTCATTGCCGTATCATCTGTAATAACATAAAAATAAAGTATTTTATTTGGCAATGTATTAATTATCATTTACTTTTGAATAGTTTCATTATGTTTCTTATTAAGAAGAAACGAAACTTATAATATGCAAAGTGAAAAAGAAAAATGAATAACGAAACAACACTTTTCCGGAGGAAGAATTGCTTAAAAACCTGGAAAAAGAAGAGATGGGATGTTATTGTAATCGGCGGTGGTGCCACGGGCCTCGGGGTTGCCCTGGACAGTGTAAGTCGCGGATACAAAACACTCGTGCTGGAACAGGCCGATTTTGCCAAGGGTACATCGAGCCGGAGTACAAAACTTGTTCACGGTGGTGTCCGTTACCTGGCACAGGGAAATATCGGCCTTGTACGCGAAGCTCTGCACGAGCGGGGATTGTTGCTGAAAAACGCATCCCATCTGGTTAGAAATCAGTCTTTGTGATTCCAATTACCCGCTGGTGGAGGAGCTTTTTATACGATAGGGCTTAAGGTGTACGATTTGCTTGCCGGAAGTCTCAGTCTGGGATCGTCTGTGTATATCAGTAAGGAAGAGACCATACGCCGGCTTCCGACCATAAAGCAGAAAGGATTGCGTAGCGGGGTGCAATATCACGACGGACAGTTCGATGATTCCCGCCTGGCCGTAAACCTCGCTCAGACCTGTATAGAGCACGGAGCTGTGGTGCTGAATTATACCGAAGTTAACGGACTGCTGAAAAAGGACGGAAAAATAGCAGGAGTTATCGCCACTGACAAGGAAACCGGAAAGGTATATAACCTGGGCGGACATGTTATTGTGAACGCTACGGGTATTTTTGTGGATAATATCCTGCGTATGGACAAAACCAGAAAGTAAAGACCTCGTACGTCCCCAGTCAGGGTGTTCACCTGGTACTCGACAAATCTTTTCTTCCGGGCACCGATGCTATCATGATCCCTAAAACGGATGACGGCAGAGTACTGTTTGCTGTGCCCTGGCATCATAAAGTGGTGGTGGAACCACAGATACGCCACTCGACGAACACAGCCTGGAACCCCGGGCTCTGGAAGAAGAAATTACGTTTATCCTCAATAATGCGGGAAGATACCTGTCTCGTGTACCCGAACGAAAAGATGTGTTGTCCGTATTTGCCGGTTTGCGGCCGCTTGCCGCTACTTCCGGAGAGGACGATGGTAAGCAGGGGAAGACCAAGGAGATATCGAGAAGTCATAAGATACTGGTGTCGGAAGCCGGACTCGTTACGATTACCGGGGAAAATGGACCACCTTTCGCAGAATGGGAGAAGATACCGTGGACAAAGCCGTAGCGCTTGGAAAACTACCTCCGAAAAAAAGCGGTAGTGCGAAGATGACCATTCACGGGCAAAACCCGATCCGGATTTTCGATGATCCCCTGTATGTCTATGGTAGTGATCGGGAGTATGTTCTTGCGCTGATCACTGAAAATCAAGCATGGGGAGACCGGCTGGATGATGCCCTTGATTATCTGAAAGCAGAAGTGATATGGGCGGCGCGCTACGAGTTGGCAAGAACGGTAGAAGATATACTGGCGCGGAGGATGAGGGCGCTTTTCTCGATGCCCGCGCCGCAGTACGAATGGCACCGGAAACTGCAAGGCTCCTTGCCGGAGAACTCGGATATGATGATTTGTGGCAGCAGGAGCAGGTACGGAAATTTAAAGAATTAGCAGCAAACTATACGATCAGGTAGCGTACTGTACGGCCTGTTTTTACAATAACCGATACAATGAAACAATATTTTTAGCTTTAGACCAGGGAACAACCAGTTCCAGGGCAATACTGTTCGATGAAAAGGGACAGATCGTCTCCGTAGCGCAAAAAGAATTTACGCAGATCTTTCCCAAGCCGGATGGGTAGAGCACAATGCACTGGAGATATGGTCTACGCAGGCGGTGTGGCAGCAGAGGCCGTTACGAAAATAGGGCTGAATGGTAAAAGTATCGCTGCTATGGGGATTACAAATCAGCGGGAGACCGTTATTGTCTGGGACAGGCATACCGGAAAACCGGTATATAATGCCATAGTATGGCAGGATCGCCGTACAGCCGGTTATTGTGCGAAACTCCGGGAGGAGGGAAAAGAAGAGATGATCCGGAAAAAACAGGGTTAATCGTCGATTCCTATTTCTCGGCGACCAAGATCAAATGGATACTTGACAATGTATCCGGGGCAAGGGAAAAAGCAGAAGCAGGAGATCTGGTATGCGGAACTGTGGATAGCTGGATTATCTGGAACTTTACCAAGGGAGAACTTCATATTACCGATGTCACCAATGCATCGAGGACTTTACTTTTTAATATTCACACGATGGACTGGGATGAAGAACTTCTGGAACTGTTCACCATTCCCAAAAGTATGTTGCCCGAAGTAAAGCAGTCGAGTGAAGTGTACGGACATTCCAAAACCACGGTTTTTGCAACTCCGATACCCATTGCCGGTATAGGAGGAGATCAGCAGGCCGCACTTTTTCGGGCAAATGTGCATCGCCCCGGGAATGGTGAAAAACACCTATGGTACAGGATGTTTTATGCTGATGAATATAGGAGATAAGCCCAAGCTTTCCGAAAACAACCTGTTGACCACCGTAGCCTGGAAGATCGATGGTAAAACACAATATGCCCTGGAAGGAAGCATATTTATTGCCGGGGCTGTGGTCCAATGGCTCCGCGACGGACTTAAAATCATCCGGTCGTCGGACGAAATAGAGCAGCTTGCCACCCAGGTGGAAGATACTGATGGGGTGTATTTTGTGCCTGCTTTTGCGGGGCTCGGGGCGCCTTACTGGGATGCCGAAGCCCGGGGCACTATGGTAGGCTTGAGCCGGGGTACAACATCCGCCCACATCGCCCGGGCAGCTCTGGAGTCGATAGCGTACCAGACCGCCGATGTGCTTCAGGCCATGCAGGCCGATGCAGGGTTGGAGATCAAAGAGCTGCGTGTAGACGAGGGGCTGCGGTAAACAATTTGCTGATGCAGTTTCAATGCGATCTCCTGCAATGCGAAGTCGTAAGGCCTACCGTGGTAGAGACTACCGCGCTCGGAGCAGCTTATCTGGCCGGACTGGCTACCGGGTACTGGAAAAATATAGAAGAAATACAACAGTTGTGGCAGGCGGAAAAAAGTTTTGAACCGGATACGGATAAGGATATGAAGGAAGGTGTTGCCGGTTGGAAAAGAGCGATCCGTGCAACCCGTAGCTGGAGTGAATAATACCTGAGTTTAACAGAAGTACCATATCATGACGCCATTTGTAGCAGAGTTTTTGGGTACTATGATGCTTGTCCTCCTTGGAGAAGGCGTAGTAGCCAATGTCGTATTGAAAGATACCAAAGGAAATAATTCCGGCTGGATAGTGATTACAACGGCCTGGGCACTTGCCGTTTTTGTGGGGGTCACTGTTGCCGGACCTTACAGCGGGGCTCACATCAACCCGGCGGTAACCATTGCTTTTGCCGTGGCAGGACAATTCGACTGGGGAAGTGTTTTGCCTTATATCGCAAGCGCAACTGTTAGGCGGGATGACAGGAGCGTCGCTGGTGTGGTTGATGTACAGGGATCATTTCGACCGTACGAATGACCAGGGGGCTATTCTTGCCGTATTCTGTACTGCGCCTGCCATACGGAAGTATTCGTCGAACCTGATCAGTGAAATTATAGGCACATTCGTTCTACTTTTTTCGATCTTTTATATTACCGGGGCAGAAATAACTGCTACCCGGCAGCCTATAGGACTCGGAACCGTAGGTGCCATTCCGGTGGCCTTTGTGGTCTGGGTTATCGGACTTTCGCTGGGAGGTACGACAGGTTATGCCATAAACCCGGCAAGAGACCTGGCGCCGAGGATCATGCATTCCGTACTGCCTATTAAGACCAAAGGCGGGAGCGACTGGACTTACGCCTGGGTGCCGGTGGCAGGACCCGTGATAGGATGTGTGCTGGCTGCACTTCTCTTTACGGTGCTGCAGTAATGTCATAAAAAGCCCGGAAACGTATAAGGTTTTCCGGGCTGAGGATTATCGCTTTACCAATTTATTATGATACACCGGAATTCATAGTGCTCCGGCAGATACGCATGGAATGCTTCTGATATCGTTTATTTGTCCTTGTTTTTTACATACGTTTCCAGCCATTGATCCTGTTCCCATAGAACATGCAGGATAGACTCCAGGGCAGCATAACCGTGACTTTCCTTAGGTAACATCACCAGCGGGCAGGAGCTCCGAAACCTTTCAGTGCATTGAAATAACGTTCGCTTTTGCATAGGGTATGTACCGGAATTATTGTCTGCTTCTCCGTGAATAAGAAGTAAAGGAGTTTTCATTTATCCGCGTGCATAAAAGGAGACATACCGTTGTATATTTCCGGGGCTTCCCAGTAGTTGCGTTCTTCACTCTGAAACCGAACGGGTAAGCGTACGGTTATACGCTCCGCTCCTCGCTATACCTGCGGCAAACAGATCGGAATGGGTCAGGAGGTTGGCCGTCATAAAGGCACCGTACGAATGCCCGCCGACAGCGACTCTCTTCCGGTCTACATAACCGAGCTCATCTACGGCATCGATGGCCGCTTTGGCATTGGCAACCAGCTGCTCCCGAAAGGTGTCATTGGGCTCTTTGTCTCCCTCCCCGATAATGGGGAACGCTGCACCGTCCAGAACCACATATCCGCGGGTAACCCCAGAATACCGGCGATCCGTAAGAAGGAAAGGTAAAGGAGTTCGGGTTGGAAGTTGTCTGTGCGGCACTACTCTTATCTTTATATTCTCTCGGATATGCCCACAGGATCATGGGGAGTTTTTCCTTCTTGTTCATATCATATCCGGCAGGGAGATACAATGTTCCGCTGAGTTCCAGGCCATCACCTCTTTTGTATGTGATGACTTCTTTATGTACATCTTCGATGCTTTGGAAAGGGTTTTCGAAATTCGTAACGGCAATAGGAGCTATTCGCTTTTTCAGGTTACGGATGTAATAGTTCGGGTATTCGTTTTTAGATTCGATACTTACAAGTACTTCTCCCTTTTTGGCATCGATAAGGGCACGGATTTTTTCCAGTTTATCGGTGAATTGCGATTCGTACAGGCGGTTCTTTTTGAAATTGCTCAGATTGATCTCGTCAAGAAAAGGAAATTGTCCTTTTTCGGAATAACCGTCACCGATCAGAAAAGCGTTGTTGCCTTCCATTTTCAGGACATATCTGCCATACGCATTTTTTTCCGTTTCAAACGCTCCCGGGTCACTGTATTTGTCCTGGTAGTTGCGGTCAAACAATACTTTAGCTTTTTTTCCGGTCTGTGATGGGTTGAATACATAAGTTTTGGTGTTCCGGTCATTCCACCATCGATCTGTCAGCACAGCAACACGGTCATTACCCCAGGTGATATCGGAAAACCTGTTGATGGTCTTCACCAGCGATTTTACTTTACCGTTAAACGGGGCATCGAGCGTAAAGACTTCATCCCGGAAAGGGACTTCTTTTTCAGGGTCTCCGCCATCGAGAGCTTCTACCCAGAATACGGTAGCAGGCTTATCTGCACGCCAGGAAATATTTCTTTTACCTTCGTGTGTGGCCATAAAACCTTTGGGCATATCTTCGATAAGAGGCGTTTCTTCTACGGATTTGATGAGTTTTCCGTCCAAGTTGTATATGACGGTATGAGTAGGGAAGCGGTATAGCGGAACGATATAGGAAAACGGACGGTGCAAGGTAGTGACCATCACATAGTTTCCGTCGGGAGAAAAGCTTTCCCCGGCATACATGGCTTTTCTTTCCAGAGCGATGTATTTCCGTCCAGGTTTACTCGGTGTAATTCGGAAGTTGTAAGTGCTTCAAAGTTAAATTCGTCTTCCTTGCTTTTCAAAAGGTCCTGGTATGTCCTGTTCTGAGCCAGAATGCCGCTGCTTACGGTAACGGTAGGTCCGGTAGGGGTCGCTTGTTCGGTATTGATGAGCTCCGGTCTGTGTTCCGGCAGCATGCGAACCAATAGTGACTTCCCGTCTCTGAACCAGCTGATGGGGTTTCCCATATTGGCATTGGCACTTGCTCCGGTAAGTTTTTTGGCAGCTCCCGATTCCATGTCCAATACCCATATTTCTACTCCGGTAGTTGTGGTGTTGGTAAAGCGACTTTTTTGTCATCGGGGGAAGTAGTAAAATAAGACAGTCTTGCATTGTCCGGAAGTCCGGAAACTTGTTTGGGTTCCGGGTCCCCGAGTTTTTTGTATTTTACATTATTGATAAAGACCGCGCGGCTCGAAATATTGGTTTTCGGGTTGATGCGAAGCCCCGCAAGACGAAGCTCGTCTTCGGAAAGTTCGGCTATACTCTTGTAGCTGTTGCGGTAAAACAACAACATGTTTTCTTTGTTATTATCTATTCTTACCGATGGTGGTCGTTGAATATCCACGAGTTTCAGAATCTCTTCGGGAGGCTTTTGATACGTCAGATTCTCCTGGGCCGAACCCCAAAGCGCAAATCCGGCACAGAGGAAGGAGGAAAGGAATAGTTTTAGTTTCATAAGTGGAGTTTTTAGAATTGGGGTAAAGTTGCTAAAAAAAGTTATAAATAACTTAAAAAATTCTTAAAACACCGGGATTTATCAGGGGGATGAAGATGTATGATGAAATTATGACAAGAATCTCCGACAGGATGTTTGGTACAATCTTTAAAAAAGACGGGTCGGGAACAATGATGTAAATTTTCAAGCTTTGTAAGACGATCCCGGGCTTGTGTCTCCGGGGAAGTTTTGTAGGCTGTAAGTCGTACATTTTCACTAAATTTAAGTTAAATTGCGTCCCCGATCGAAATGCTGATTAAAAAGGATAGCTAAAACAGAAAAATATGCATAACTCTAAAATTTCCGGTTTAGGATATTATGTGCCGGAAAATATCGTAACTAATGACGATCTGTCCGAAATGATGGATACCAATGATGCGTGGATACAGGAACGTACCGGGATCAGGGAGCGACGTTATGTGGTTAAAGGAGATGGGAATACCACGGCGACTATGGGGGTCAAGGCTGCCCGGATAGCTATAGAAAGGGCCGGATAACAAAGACGATATCGATTTTATCATTTTTGCAACGCTGAGTCCGGATTATTACTTTCCCGGACCCGGTGTGCTGGTGCAGAAGGAGCTGGGGATAAAAACAGTAGGGGCACTCGATGTACGAAACCAATGTTCGGGGTTTATTTATGCAATATCGGTAGCAGACCAGTTTATAAAAACAGGGATGTACCGCAATATACTGGTCATAGGATCGGAGCTGCATTCTACAGGTCTGGATATGACCACCAGGGGCAGGGCGGTGTCCGTGATTTTTGGTGATGGTGCCGGAGCTGCAGTGCTCACCCGTGAAGAAAACCCCGCAAAGGGAATACTGTCCACACATTTACATTCGGAAGGAGAGTATGCCGAAGAACTGGCGTTGACTGCCCCCGGAATGGGAAAACGATGGGTGACGGATATCCTTAAAGAAAATGATCCGGAAGATATTTCCTATTACCCATACATGAACGGACAATTTGTATTTAAAAATGCCGTAGTGCGTTTTAGTGAGGTGATCATGGAGGGGCTAAAGCAAAATGAGCTGAAACCCGAGGATATCAGTATGTTGATTCCGCATCAGGCCAATCTGCGGATCTCACAGTTTATTCAACAGAAGTTCGGGCTTTCGGACGACCAGGTTTACAATAATATTCAGAAATACGGAAACACTACCGCTGCTTCAGTACCCATAGCGCTTACCGAAGCCTGGGAGCAGCGTAAGATCAAGGAGGGCGACCTGGTTGTGCTCGCCGCTTTCGGTAGCGGGTTTACCTGGGGAAGTGCTATGATAAGATGGTGATTATGATCATCATTATATTATTTCTGTAAAAACTTATAGTGTACTACGGATTGTCGCTGCTCACCGTGGAGGTATATGTGCCGAACGAAGTAGATTGCGAAAGCAGTCTTTGCTCGTTTTCGTTGAGGAGCATAAGTTTTCTCAGTGTAATCTGGTGAGCAAATCCTGTTCCGTCACTGGTTTCTGTGGTGGTAATGGCGATTTCTCCCTGCAAAGCTTCATATACGACTTCCGGGGTAGGACTCTCCGGTCTTTCATCTTCTGTCATACAGAAATAATTATCGGGCAGGGCACCGCTGAAAATATAAAAAAGTACTTTAGAGCCTTCGCTTCCGAGGGTGCTGACGATCGGATCGTCTTCCGGTGTTTCCTCATTGAGTAGTAATCCTTCCTCAAGATCCAGAACGATAGCCACGCCCCGGTTGATGTTGTCTGTTCCGGCTTTGTATAACAAGGTGTCGTTGCAGTGGATGATGTCACCAAAATCGGCCCCGAGACTGGCGCTTTCCGGGGTAGTCGTATAGGTTCCGAGTGCAAAACGTTCTTCGATAACGCGTTCTCCGGCATCGTTCATCAATACTGCGCCGTGAATAACGATACCGTGATTAAATCCGCTTCCATCCGATTTTATCGTGGAAAGTGCCCGGATAGTACCTCCTGTTGCCGTAACCTCCTGGAGTACGGTCGGGGTAGAAGGCGCTACGGTACTACAGAAATAATCGCTGGTCACCGTACCATCGAAATAACGGTAATATAATGCCGATTCGCCGGGAATGTCACTTTCTATGCTGTCTGCCGTAACGCGATTACGCAAAAAATTGGATTCGAGTTCCAGGATCAGCGCTTCACTGTCCGCTATTTTAAACAGTAATCCTTTGTCTGCAAAATCATTACAGCCGGTGAGGCTGCTATCTGAGAAATCTACACGCTCTATATCCAGATCCCCGTCATTGCAACTTGTAACTAATAAAAAAGCAGGTAGTAATCCCAGGAAAACTCTTCTCATGAAAATATAATTTTTATGCATAATGTCTCTTTTTCAGGAGTGACGTTTTTTAGCCGTACGCCTTTCTGTTGTTCCGGGCAAATCCCTTAAATTTGCACGTACATTTCCAAAACAAAGTAGTGGAAATGTATGTATAACGAATCATATTGAATATAATTTTAACAGGCGATGGAAAAGATATATCTGGATAATGCTGCGACGACCAGGGTGAGAGAAGAAGTACTCGACGTACTGGAAAGTCGCTTCGCGAGTACTACGGGAATCCTTCTTCGACACATAGCTTCGGGCGTTCGGCACGGACCGTGGTGGAAAAGGCCCGGAAAACCATAGCCGGGTATCTGAATGCTTCTCCTTCAGAAATTATTTTTACCTCCGGCGGCACCGAAGCCGATAATATGATTCTCAGAAGTGCTGTACGTGACCTCGGTGTGCAAAAGATAATAACTCGAAAACAGAGCATCATGCCGTATTGCATACGGTTGAACAACTGGAAAGAGAATATGGGATAGCGGTGAAGTATGTAGTGCTCGATCCGGACGGTACGCCCAATTTTGAGCATCTGGAATGGCTGCTTCAGCATGGTGATGAAAAAAAACTGGTAAGTCTGATGCACGTGAATAATGAAACAGGAAATAAAACAGATGTAGATGAAGTAGGCCGGATATGCAGGAGCATCAGGCGCTGTTTCATTCCGATGCCGTCCAGTCTGTCGGACACTGGGAGTGGGATACGCAAAAAACGCCTGTAGACTTTTTGACTGCGGCAGCACATAAATTTCACGGACCTAAAGGGATAGGTTTTGCCTACATCCGTAAAAAATCCGGGCTGCATCCGCTGATCTTCGGAGGAGAGCAGGAACGGGGAAACCGGGCCGGTACCGAAAGCGTACACAATATCGCAGGCATGGAAGAGGCTATACGCCTGGCTTATGACCATCTGGCTGAAGAACGCGAATATGTTAAGGGCTTAAAAAACTATTTTATAGCGCAATTGCAGAAAGCATTGCCCGGAGTGATATTTAACGGAAGTAGCGGAGATCCCGATAAAAGTACGTACACTCTGGTGAGCGTGCGCTTGCCTTTTAGCAAGGAAAAGCTCAGATGTTACTGTTTCATCTCGATCTGAAAGGGATCGCATGTTCCGAAGGCAGTGCCTGTCAGAGCGGAAGCCAGACCGGATCGCATGTGTTGAATGCCATACTCAGTGAAGAGGAACTTCAAAAACCTTCACTGCGTTTTTCATTTTCTGTGTTCAATACCAGGGATGAGCTCGATTATGTGGTACGGACGCTGAAAGAATTCAGTGAAAATTAACGGGTAAAATACGGTGTGCCCTAACCGTGTGTATGGTTTTCTCCGATGTTTGGTGCTATTTGTCGTAAGGAAATTTCCGGGAAGCTTTTTTCATAATGGTTTCGATGATATCCTGTGTGTTTTTTCCCGACTTCCTGGTGATGGTCTTTTCGAATTTCCAGAGTAGTTTCCCCGTTTCGCCATCGCTGAGTTTTATTGCGATTCTTCCGTAATCGCTCTTACCGCTAATAATGTCAAAAAGACTCGGGCTCTCAACACCTTTTGAGATCAGTTTCGAAGAGTCATATTGCCACTTATGATGCCATCTACCCCGAGTATTTTACATAGCTCCTGGGAAGTATGGACATCGAGATTATTGATAGCGATATTGTTTTTAGCAGAATGGCATTGGTGTTTTTGATATTCTGAAAGCTGACCGGAAACCTTTCCGGTTTTTCTTTTTGGAAAAATAGCTTTCCAGGGCATTTTGAACGGCATATCCTTCACGGGATTCCTGTTTTTCCAGTTCTTCCTCGGAGAGGTTTTCCATGTTCTCCAGTTCCAGCGTGGCCAGAAAAGGAAGGATGGCAAGTGTTTCATGCGCTTTGGTCAGTTCGTCGAACCTCTGGCTTTCGTAGATTGTCTTTTGGGCGAAGACCTGCGCAGTGCATGCCAGTAATATAAAAAACAGTACTTTTTTCACTTGAGTGTTGTATTTAAACAGCGTTACAGGGTGTTACCGTAACGTTTTATGATACCGGATATTGTTGTTTCGGGCATCTGGCACGAAAAATATTTGCAGGTACAAAGTATGGTTTTTTACCCGAGAATAGGGAGCTAAAACCGTTTGCTTTAAGTGGTCTGCTCCGGGATTATTTACTTTTTCGTCCGGTGAAACATGGCTTTAAAGGTAGTGCTGTTCCCGACATTGTCTGTTACCGAAATTTCAAGATCGTGCCTGGAGCCTTCCAGTGTCAGATCTTCGAAATCATAAGTAAGCGTATTATCTTTAGGTTCGTATTCCATCAGTACCCATCTGCCGTTAATGGTAGCACGGTATGATGCAATGCCGCTGAGGTCGTCCGATATCTTTACTTTCAGGTAATGTAATTCGACAGCCATTGTCTGTCCTTGAAATTCACCGGGATAATTTAGGTGCTGTCGAATCTTTCTCCAGCGTAAATGTTCCGAGTCTTTTGGTGTGGGTAGAGAACGTATTGCCTCTTTTGAAGGTAGTCTCGTAAGGCCGTCCGCGTCGGTCAGGTGTGCTATAAACCATTGTTTGCGTTCTGTTCGGATAGTCGGAAACGTCAAAAGATAAGGTGTAGTTTCGTTGCACCGGTACTTCTTCGTTGTGTATTTCGTAAGAGCCGTTTCCGTTGTCCTTCAGATCGAAATAGAGATCTTCATAAAACGTATATGCTGGAAAGAATACGGGACTTTCCCTTCGGCATAAATATTCTCACGTTTCGTTCGCAGGTAATTCGGGGTGATTTTTATCTCTTTTTATGGAGGATCTCCTGTGTTTTCCGTTGACCGGGATTTTCAGGACATTGGTATTGCCTTCAAAATCGCTTACTTCGATGATGATGGTATAATCCATCCGTCCCGGATATCAATAATGCCTTCGTTCAGTCTTTGTTGTAGATATTCAGTGTATTTCGGGAGAGATAAAACATTTTGGATACGTTGTCTTTCGCGGACATAATGCCCGTAGTCGATAAGCGTATTGATGTGTCTGCTTTCTGCAAAAGAGAAGGTTTTAAATCGTAATAAAGTAGGTAGTACCGTTTAAGACATTTTACGGCATAAGCCCGTTTTTGTTGTACGCGAGATCCTGTCGGTCATAAGCCCGTACACCGAAGCCTATAGGTCCGGAAGCATCGATTTTGTCGGCCAGCAGAGTGCCGTCGGGTTGCCTGCGAAAATTAACGGGGATCGGATCTCCGGAGCGGTTACCTGTGAGCTGTCACTTAGCGGATACGCATAGAGTTCCTGAATTACGGGAGACTGGGCATCTTTAACGTCGAGTCCGAAAAACAGGGGGTGATGGGTTTTTCCGTTTCCGTGTCCCTGATCTCGAAATGCAGGTGCGGACCACCACTGCTTCCGGTATTGCCCGTATAGGCGATCACATCCGATTGTTTAACAGGGAGTCATCGGCTGAGGAAAAAGTTCTATGCTGTACGATCCTGTTCGTATTGCTGCTTCTTGACATAAGCTTCGATTTCCGGCCGAATTTCTGCAAATGCGCGTAGACGGATGTGTATCCGTTAGGGTGGGTAATGTATAGTGCCTTGCCGTATCCCAGGGCGAATGTTGATCCGTGACACATAACCATCACCGATAGCAAAAGCACGTAGCCCTTCCCGTTGTTGCGTCTTTATATCTGTTCCGGAATGGAAATGATTGGAGCGGAGTTCGCCGAAGTTCCGTGAAAGCAATAAAGGAATGTCCAGTGGAGCGCGAAAATAATCTTTGGGATAGGTTTCCTGCGCGGAAGCCGCAATAAAAGGCAGTACAAAAAATAGGATGTGGAGTAATCGCATGAATCAGTTCGGTTATGAGCCGCTAAAATAAAGAATAAGTACTTATAAGACAAACCGCATAGTTACAGTATACACACCATAATGCAGATGGTTATAATCGTGACGATCATTGCTTTTTTATGGTGTGTTTTGTGGTGTACGTGAAAGGAAGGTGCATCTTAACGTAATTTTTAGAGACCGTACCGTAAAGAATTTATCTTTACCCGTTTAAAATCCTTATTTATATGATGCCTGATGCGTGTGTTTCATACCGAAAAACCGGATATTTTTCGAAACTGATTTGCGATTATGTAGAGCAGGAACCGGTATTGAAACCCTTTTATAACCGCTTTCCGGAAATGGGGAGTTTCAAAGAACAGCTCCGTGAAAAGCAGGATCGTATTCCGGAGATACACGCCAGGTGCTTGCCGATGCTCTCGAACGGCAATATGCCCATACGGTAATGACCGCGGAGACATCATCCAATATTCATGCGTTACGCTCGGAGAATACCTTACATAACAACAGGGCATCAGCTTAATCTTTTACGGGGCCTTCCTATTTCTCTACAAAATATAACTACCCTAAAACTGGCCAGGCAACTGGCTTCGGAATATGCCGGCTATCATTTTGTTCCGGTATATTGGATGGCTACGGAAGACCATGACTTCGAAGAGATCAATCATTTTAATGTTCATGGGAAAAACTTCCGCGGAATCGTAGCTCCGGAGGGGCCGTAGGAAGATTTTCTACCGACGGACTGGATGAGGTTTACCGGTTGTTTGCTGCGGAGCTCGGGCCCGGAGCTTCGTCGGAATTCCTCAAGCAGCTTTTTGAAAAGGCATATCTGGAGCACGACAACCTGGCCTCCGCGACCCGTTTTCTCGTGAATGAACTTTTTGGTGAATACGGCCTCGTTATCGTAGATGGTGACGATCGCAGTCTCAAAGAGCTGTTTATACCATATGCGAAGAATGATATATTTCGCAATGTAGCCTACCGCAGCGTTTCCGGAACTTCCGAAGCGCTTAAGAAAGCTGACGGAAACTATAATCTTCAGGTGAATCCCGGGAGATCAATCTTTTTATCTGGATGAGGGTTACGGGAACGTATCGGAAAGCCGGAGATACCTACGGTGTTGTAGATACGGATATCACGTGGAGTAAAGAAGCCTTGCTGCAGCACCTGCAGAGGAACCACAGAAATTTTCTCCGAATGTCATACTTCGTCCGCTCTACCAGGAAGTATATTACCCAATCTCTGTTACATAGGAGGTGGAGGAGAAATAGCCTACTGTTGCAGCTGAAAGGATTTTTCGAAGAAGAAAAAGTACCTTTTCCGGTATTGCTCGTTCGTAATTCTGTTTTGCTGGTTAGTGCGAAACAACGCAGCAAGCTGGAGAACCTGCGTATCAGCCCGGAAGCCCTCTTTTTGAAAAGAGATGCCTTTATCAATAAAAAAAGTAAGGAGATCAGTGATGTCGATATCGATTTACCCCCGCAGAAAAACATCTTCAGGAACAGTTCAGGGAAATGTACGAACTGGCAGAAAAAACCGATAAAAACCTTTTTAAACGCCGTAAGGGCACAGGAAAAAAAACAGTTGAAAGGTTTGGATAAATGGAGAAGAGGTTGTTAAAGGCACAAAGAGAAAAAACTGTCCGACCAGGTCATCCGGATGACAGAAATTCAGAATGAATTATTCCCGGGACAATCCTTACAGGAACGTACTGTTAATTTTCCCAGTTTACGAGCAATACGGTAAGACTTTCATTTCGCTACTGCTGGAGAGCTGGACCTTAAAGGGGATTTTTATGTGCTGACTCACAGGCGTAGAGATTACGGTACCAGGTAGGTGCTGCTCCATGTATGGTCTTCCCGCAGAAGAGTATTCTCAGGTGGTTGATCTTCTGTAGTTTTACGTATTCGATTTTTTCCGGATCAGTCGTAATACGGTAAGTAGTGAATGTGTCCTGATGTTCTATTTCCGACGGGTCTGGATCATGGTTCCGGGAGGGAGTTCTGTAATATAATCTTTTCGTGATCTTGGTTTTATACGGTTCCACAAATTGAGTATCGTCTCTTCGTTGTTATCTACCTGTACCCTGGCGGTCATGGTGATCTGTATAAATTTGGACGGATTGAAAACAAGAGGCTCACTTCGCTGTTTTCCCGCAGATGTGTCATTTTTAGATCTGCTGTCGGTATATGCAGTGAGGGTGAAGTCGTCGGCAACATCCCGTAATACAAGCATGCGCTGGCGTACGTGGCGTGAATTCCGCAGGTAGCCATGGAAAATAGCGAAAACGGTGCTTGGGTTGGTGACAGCTTTTCGGAGCTCGTTTTTATGGAATCGAGAATATTCATAGGGCAGGGATACGTTTAGCCTATTAATTTACAATTTCTTTTTTGTTTTCATAATAAAAAAAGTTTCCGGGATGCCTTTTAGACGAGAGCGCTAAGTAGGCAATATGTATCTTTGCCGGAAAGAAATAAAATATGCATAACATAGATATGGATGTGGTGGAAATGACACTCGATGTTATGAAGTACGCCATAAATAGGATTACCCAGACTTCACCGGAATTAGGTCACCCCAAAAAAGAAGAGGAATTGCGAAGATTGGTAGGGGAAACGATCACTCCCGATGGTATTGGTGGGGAAAAAGCGTCCAGTTGTTCAGAGATGTCCTGGTCAAGGCAACTGTGCCTATAGATCATCCCAGACATCTTGCTTTTGTTCCGGCTTCGCCGACCCGTGCGGCTGTGATGTTCGATCTGGTAACGTCTGCTTCCAGTATTCACGGGGCATATTGGATGGAAGGAGCCGGTGGGATTTATTGCGAAAATGAAGCGATGAAATGGTTGGTTTCCCTGACCGGGCTTCCGAAGGAGCGTTCGGAGTGTTTACCAGTGGCGGGACTGCCGCAAATCTCTCGGCTATGGTTACTGCCCGTGAGGCCTGGCGTTCTGCCTGTGGCGAACATAAGCGCGACCGGGGCCTGATCATAACATCCATAGGAGCACATTCCTCTATAAAAGCTATGGCAAAAGTTATCGATGCGGACGTTTACCTTGTCGATTCCGAAGACCGGTGACTCAAGAAGGATTGCGATATACCATAGACCATTGTCGGACGAGCAGAGAAACCGCCTGTTTGCAGTAGTCGCCACGGGGGGAACTACAAACGCGGGTATTATAGACGATCTGGATGGATTGCCGGGATCTGTGAAAAAGAACAGCTTTGGTTTCACGTCGATGCCGCTTACGGAGGAGAGCACTTGCTGCCGATTCCGTAAGACATTTGTTCCGGGGTATCGAAAGTGCTGACAGTATTACTATAGATCCGCACAAATGGTTGTTCTCCCTTACGATTGTGGGGCGGTCATCTATAAAAAGCCCGAACTGGCCAGAAAAGCGCATGCCAGGAAGGATCATATCTCGATATTTTCAAAGACGAGGGGGCTCAGGGTTTCAATCCGGCCGATTACCAGATACAGCTGACCGAAGGGTAAGGGATTACCCTTATGGTTTTCTCTTGCTATGCACGGTACAAAAATGTATAAGGAAGCCGTGGAACGTGGAATTGAACTGGCAAAAATAGCTGCAAATCTCATCGAAGAAAACCCCGACCTGGAACTCGTGCGCGAGCCCGGTTTGTCTTGCGTGCTGTATCGTCGTAAGGGATGGACACCGGATGACTACACGAACTGGACCTATAAAAACCACAAAGCAGGACTCGCGCTGGTGACCCCGACCAAATGGAAAAACGGAGATACGTATGAGACGGTTTCCCGTTTTTGTTTTATCAACCCGGATACCACCGAAGAAGATATAAAAATGATCCTCGATACGATGAAGTAATAGTTTTTGGATAACTATAAGAGGAATTTAGGATTTGAGATTTGATTTTTGATATTTAGTAGTATTTTTGCGCATGCAACACGACGTACTTATTTTAGATTTCGGTTCGCAGTACACACAACTCATCGCTCGAAGGGTTCGCGAGCTAAACATTTACTGCGAAATTCACCCATTCAATCATTTGCCGGAAGATATGGCGCGCTATAAGGCGGTAATACTTTCCGGAAGCCCGTTTTCCGTAAGGGCAGAGGATGCGCCGCATCCGGACTTATCCGCTATACGCGGCAAGATCCCACTGCTTGGCGTTTGCTATGGTGCACAATACCTTGCTCATTTCGGAGGAGGTAACGTAGCGCCTTCCAATACCCGGGAGTACGGAAGGGCAAACCTGTCTTATATTGTCGAAGAAGAGGCCTTTTTTGAGGTGTCTCTCCGGGAACCCAGGTTTGGATGAGCCATAGTGATACGATCAAAGCACTGCCTGAAGGAGCGGTAAAACTTGCCAGCACGACCGATGTGGAAAATGCGGCCTACAAGATAGAAGGGGAACCGACCTATGCCATACAATTTCATCCGGAAGTATATCACTCTACAGATGGAAAAAAATACTGGAAAACTTCCTGGTAAAATAGCAGGAGTAGCCCAGAGCTGGACCCCGGACAATTTTGTGGATATGACCGTTGACGTTCTCAAAGAGCAACTCGGAAACGACAAGGTGGTCCTGGCCCTCTCCGGAGGAGTAGACTCATCCGTAGCAGCGGTTTTGTTGCACAAAGCCATAGGAGAGAACCTGCACTGTATATTCGTAAACAACGGGCTGCTCCGTAAGAACGAATTTGAAAAAGTATTGGAGCGTTACGAAGGCATGGACCTCAATGTAAAAGGTGTTGATGCTTCGGACCGTTTCATGAAAGCCCTGAAGGGATTGGAAGACCCGGAATTGAAAAGGAAAGCCATAGGACGGACCTTTATAGAGGTGTTCGATGATGAAGCTCATAAAATTAAGGATGTCAAATGGCTTGGTCAGGGAACGATCTATCCGATGTGATCGAATCCATATCGGTAAAAGGCCTTCGGCAACCATAAAAAGTCATCACAACGTGGGCGGACTTCCCGATTTTATGAAACTGAAAGTCGTAGAGCCCCTGCGTATGCTCTTTAAAGATGAGGTACGGAGAGTAGGAGCGTCCATGGATATGGATGCAGCCTTGCTGGGAAGACACCCCTTCCCCGGACCTGGTCTGGCGATACGTATTCTCGGCGATATTACGCCGGAAAAAGTGCGTATCCTTCAGGAAGTGGACGATATCTTTATCAGTGGGCTCAAAAGCTGGGGATTGTATGATAAAGTATGGCAGGCAGGTGCTATCCTGCTCCCCGTAAATTCCGTAGGCGTTATGGGCGATGAACGTACGTATGAAAAATGTGTTGCATTACGGGCCGTGGAAAGTACGGACGGTATGACGGCCGACTGGGTAAATCTTCCCTACGATTTTCTGCAAAAAACATCAAATGATATAATAAATAGAGTAAAAGGCGTTAATAGAGTAGTGTACGACATCAGTTCTAAACCGCCGGCTACTATAGAATGGGAATAAAGGAACCTGCCTACCCGTTTGCAGACCGGTAAACCGGAAGTTCTGAAAGATATACCGGGCGTTTCTTTGAAATTGCCCGTATCTTTGTTTAGGGCAGGTCCTTCGTCCGAATGCTTAAAAATAAATACGAATGAACAAATTTGTAGTTTTCTTACTGGCAGCTTTTTTTGGCTCTTTGGCGTATGCACAGGATTTTGATACGCATGCCGTAAAAAAAGGAGAGACCATAGCGGGTATTGCCAGGAAATACGAGGTGAGCCCGTCCGACATCATCCGGCTCAATCCGGAAGTGAAAAACGGTCTTACGGTCAATACGATCCTGATCATTCCGCTGTCTGACAGAGCAAAGACAGACGGCGAAAAGATGACACAGGAAGTGGTTTCTTTTATCACCCATAAAGTACGGCGTAAAGAAACCTTGTTCAGCATTGCACAACTGTACAATGTGAGTGTGGACGATATCAAGAAGTATAATAAAGAATTGTATAGCCGTCAGCTCAAAAGAAAGAGAAGATACGCATCCCGCGTTTTGAGTATAAGGCTGTGGAAGTTTTTAAAGACCCGAACCGGATAATACCAGGACCTATGTGGTACAGGCCAAAGAAGGGAAGTGGCGTGTGGCTTATAAGCACGGGATAACCATCGAGGAACTGGAGGCGCTAAACCCGGAAATGGGTGATGTACTGCGCGAAGGACAGGAGGTTATTGTACCGGACGAACCCGGTGTCAAAGAAAAGCCTATAGATGATACGCACAGCTATTATGTGGTTCAGCCGAAGGAAGGGTTCTACCGGTTGAAAGTGAAACTCGGGGTAACCCGCGAGCAGCTGGAAGCTCTGAATCCCGAGCTGAAGGAAGGAGGGCTCAAAGAAGGAATGATTCTCAAGCTCCCACAATCCATATCTTCAAACCTCGAAGTGGAAGACGGCGTGGTTACGGAGAAATTTCATCTTACGGACAGTATTAATCGTAGAAGTACGGTGAATATAGCCCTGGTGCTCCCTTTTAAACTGAACGAGATAGATGATAGTGATGATTTTAGAAAAAGGATCAGGGAGAGTAAGTTGCTGAGCAGATCCCTCGATTTTTACACCGGAGCACTTACCGCTTTGGACTCCGTTAAAAAACTCGGGTTTCCGTCAATGTAAAAGTTCTGGACAGTCGCGCCAGTACGACGGGTACGGGAAGATTACTTGCGGGCAACGATTTCAGAGATGGACGCTGTCATAGGGCCATTTCTTTCAACGCCTTTCAATGAAGTTGCCGGTGGTGTGCGCGGAGTCCCTGTTTTTCTTCCGTTTCTGGAACTGTAAAGCCGCTGGACAACATATTTCAGACCGTACCGGATGACCAGGTGCTCCGGGAGAAAATGATCAATTACATAAAGCTGCATGGTGGAGACAAACATATTGTCGTTATTGCCGATTCGAAAAATGCAGGAGTCCGGCAACGCTTACAATCCGAACTGTCCGGGGTGCATATACTCAATCCTACCGAGGATAAATTTATAAAGATCGATGACCTGAAAAGGGTGCTGAGTGAGATTAAGGAAAACTGGGTTATCGTGGAAACCGGAGATATTGTTATGCTGACCAATGTGACGGGCGTACTGAATTCCGCACGTTCCGGGCAGCATAAGATTACGCTCTTTACAACCAAAAAAACCAATGCCTTTGAGTCGGAGAGTGTATCCAACTTTCACCTTGCCAATCTGAAGTTCCATTATCCAACCGTAGATAAAGCCTCATCTGACAGCGATCCTTTTGTCAGGGCTTATTTGATAAATATGGTATCTCTCCCAACAGGTACGCGGTGCGGGGATATGATATGACCAAAGATGTATTGCTTCGCCTGGCCTATGATGAAGACCTTTTCGAAACGGTGTCCCGTATCGGAGAAACGGAATATGTGGAGAATAAATTCAATTATCATAAAAAATCGTTTGGCGGAGGATATTACAATAACGGAGCTTATATTGTAAGGTACACAGACAAACTTGAAATAGAAGAAGCAAAATGACCTCAAAAGTAACCTATAAAGGCGAGCTGAGAACAGTGTGCGAACATCTGCAGTCCGGTAATACGTTTATTACCGATGCGCCTACGGACAATAACGGAAAAGGAGAAGCTTTTTCTCCTACGGATACGGTAGCTACGGCACTGGCGAGTTGTATGCTTACGGTTATGGGGATCAAAGCCAGAGACCTGCAGGTAGACCTTAGTGAAACCGTGGCGGAAGTAACAAAAACCATGGAGGCGTCACCCAGGCGGATTTCCGTAATAAAAGTAGCGTTTTATTTTCCGGTAAATCCGGAAGAAAGAACCAGGAAATTGCTGGAGAACACTGCCAAGACCTGTCCTGTGCATTACAGCTTGCACCCGGATATAAAGAAGGAAATTTCATTTCATTGGGGGGAATCTTCGAATAAATAAAACAGAGACAGGCCTGGTAGTACTACCGGGCCTGTTCTTTTAGAGATCGTCCGTTTTTTTATGACTTTGCTAACAGGGACCCCGTAGGACTGAAAAAAATGTAAAAGACGCCGAGCGATCCGTTAGAGCATAAAGTGACGCTATTTTGTTTATAGCTCCGTCAGTGATCTGCTTGCTTAACAATCCCTTAAAATTTCGTTTGATTATTACCGTATAAATAAAATTGATAGTATCATTTTGTCTGATATGAAGTGTCGGTATTAACAAATTTATATTTTGCGTATTGATAAAATGTCAAATGCATAAAATAGGAAGGTTTTGCTATAGATTTGTTGCGGAATACGAGGAAAAGAAAAGGAGATATTAAAACTTTAAAAAGTGTTAGCGATTTCGTATTTTTGCTGGACTTTCAAAATAAAAAACTTTATAGACAATGGCTTTTGATATTGATATGATTCAAAGGTCTACGCTGGAATCACCGAGCGGGTAGATAAAGCCCGTGAAGTGGTAGGTAAGCCGCTGACCTTATCCGAAAAGATTTTATATGCCCACCTTTGGGATGGTAACCCGACTACGGCATTTGAGAGAGGTACGGATTATGTGGACTTTGCCCCCGACAGGATTGCTTGTCAGGATGCTACGGCACAAATGGCGTTGTTACAGTTTATGAGGGCCGGAAAGCCCAAAGTAGCTGTTCCTACAACGGTGCACTGCGATCACCTGATCCAGGCAAAAGTAGGCGCGGATAAAGATCTGAAAAGAGCCAATGAAACAAGTAACGAGGTATTCGACTTTCTGGGGTCGGTATCAAATAAATACGGAATAGGTTTCTGGAAGCCCGGTGCAGGTATTATTCATCAGGTGGTTCTTGAAAACTATGCATTCCCAGGAGGAATGATGATCGGTACGGATTCGCATACCGTAAATGCGGGCGGACTCGGAATGATCGCTATCGGTGTCGGTGGAGCTGATGCTGTTGATGTGATGGCCGGCATGCCATGGGAACTTAAATTTCCTAAACTCATAGGGGTGAAACTCACCGGAAAACTCTCCGGATGGACCGCTCCCAAAGACGTTATCCTGAAGGTTGCCGGTATTCTTACCGTAAAAGGAGGAACCGGGGCTATCATCGAGTATTTCGGTGAAGGTGCCGAAGCTATGTCTTGTACCGGTAAAGGTACGATCTGTAACATGGGGGCCGAAGTAGGGGCAACGACTTCAACATTCGGATACGATGCTTCTATGGACAGGTATCTGCGGTCTACAGGGCGTGCTGATGTGGCGGATGCTGCAAATAACGTCAAAGAATATCTCACTGCCGATCCGGAGGTTTATGCCAGTCCGGAGCAGTATTTCGATCAGGTGATAGAAATCAATCTTTCTGAGTTGGAGCCGCACCTGAACGGACCTTTTACGCCAGACCTGGCTACGCCAATATCCAAAATGAAAGAAGCTGCCAAGGAGAATGACTGGCCGCTGAAAGTGGAGTATGGGCTTATAGGTTCCTGTACAAACTCTTCTTATGAAGATATTTCAAGAGCCGCTTCCCTGGCCAAACAGGTGTCTGATAAAAAACTAAAGACAAAATCGAGCTTTACCATAACTCCCGGATCAGAGCAGGTGCGTTATACTATCGAGAGAGACGGGTTTATCGATACCTTTAATAAAATTGGCGCTACGGTATTTGCCAATGCCTGCGGACCCTGTATAGGAATGTGGGATCGTGAGGGATCTGAGAAAGAAGAGCGCAATACTATCGTTCACTCTTTTAACAGGAACTTTGCTAAAAGAGCAGACGGTAACCCGAATACGCTTGCTTTTGTAGGGTCTCCGGAACTGGTCACCGCAATTGCGATCTCCGGAAGACTCGATTTTAATCCGCTCAAAGATAAGCTGATCAACGAAGACGGCGAAGAGGTGATGCTGGATGAGCCGAGAGGATACGAATTGCCACCCGAAGGATTTGCTGTGGAGGATGCAGGATACCAGGCTCCGGCAGAGGACGGAAGCGGTATTAATGTCGTAGTATCACCTACATCCGAGCGCCTGGAGCTGCTGAAGCCTTTTGCGCCGTGGGACGGTAAGAATATCACCGGAGCCAGATTACTTATCAAGGCTTTCGGAAAATGTACGACAGACCATATTTCTATGGCGGGACCATGGTTGCGTTACCGCGGTCATCTGGACAATATCTCCAATAACTGTCTTATCGGTGCCGTAAATGCCTATAACATGAAGACCAACTTCGTGAAAAATCAGTTGAATGGCGAATACGGAGGAGTTCCCGATACACAAAGAGAGTACAAAGCTGCCGGAATACCTACGGTAGTTGTGGGTGACCATAACTACGGAGAAGGTTCTTCGCGTGAGCATGCGGCTATGGAGCCACGCCACTTGGGAGTAAAAGTGGTCCTGGTGAAGTCTTTTGCACGTATCCACGAAACTAACCTGAAAAAGCAGGGAATGCTGGCACTTACTTTTGCCAACGAAGCGGATTATGACCTGATCCAGGAAGATGATACGTTCAACTTTGTAGACCTTGAGGGATTTGCTCCCGGAAAAGATGTGACCATAGAATTGGTTCACAGCGATGGTAGTAAAGATGTAATCAAAGCAAACCACAGCTATAATAAAGGACAGATCGCATGGTTCAGAGCAGGTTCTGCATTGAATCTTATAGCGGCAGGAAATGCTTAATGATGTAAGTATTTGAAATATTATAAATGTATAAAAACTCCCGAGTCCGGGAGTTTTTTATTTTTGTGCCCGGAGTTGTGCCGCAGACCGCGTATCTTTAAACAACAAAAAGTCTTGTCCATGAAAAAACGAACCCTTAAAAATCTCCTGCTTATTCTGGTGGTGCTGTCTTTCTTTGTTACGCCTCTCGGTTTGAGAGCAAGGTTTTGCTGAGTCGTTGGTTTGCCCCGGGCCCTGAAATCGTAAAACCGGAAGATCGGAGGAAGATCACTGATTATAACTGGCGTCTGAAAGATGAAGACTGGAAGGTTTTTAATTTCAGTAAGTCCCGTGGCAGGGTCGTTTTCGTTAATTTCTGGGCATCATGGCGGATACCTTCCATTGCCGAAAGAAGAGGTATTCAGAAACTTTATGAAGCTTATGGGGATCGGGTAGATTTTTACCTGATTACCAATGAACGTAAAGAGCCTGTATTAGACCTGATGAAGCGAAGGTCGTATGCTTTTCCGGTGACTTACCTTATGATAGGAGAAAAGATGCCTCTGGATGCAAAGAAAGTGCCTTCGGGCTACATTATAGATAAAAACGGGTATATCGTTGCGGAAAGCGACGGAATAGCCGATTGGGATACGCCGGAAATACGCAGGCTGCTCGATTCGCTAACAAAGTAGTTCATTTTTCCATGAAGCTGACGAAAAGCCGGATATATAATCTGTTGTTGCTCATCTTTGTAGTGTTGATGTTGTTTACACCGGTAGGCACCACGGTTAAGATATGGGTGAACCGGATCATCGCCTTCAGTCCGTCGCCGGTACCTGATCAAGACAGGGAAAGGCTGGAGGGGTATCATTGGAACCTGAAAACAATGGAAGGTGGGTTGTACGATTTAATGAGGCCAGGGGTCGGGTGGTGCTGGTAAACTTCTGGGCAACATGGTGCCCTCCCTGTATTGCGGAAATGCCCGCTTTACATCGTTTGTATGACTCGTATGGGGATCGTGTGCTTTTTCTGTTTGTTACGGGGAAGATCCGGAAACCGTAGAGAAGTTTATGAAAGCTAAAGGGTGGGAAGAGCTCCCGGTGTACTTTCCGGTGAGTAAAGTGCCGGAAAAGATGTACTCTTCCAGTATTCCCGCGACATGGGTTCTGGACAAATCGGGAAACATAGTGATCAGTAAGAAAGGCACAGCGGCCTGGGATAGTGAAAAAGTCCGGCAGATGCTGGATCAATGGATTGCGGAGTAGGAGAATTCTGCTGCACGGTGTATAAATGTATTTTTTTTGCATAGAACTTTTTCGTGGATGAAAGCATGTGTTGTTTATATTTGCGTGAGGCTGAACACTACGAAGAATGCGGTGAACAGTGAAACTTTTATAAAACCGTAGAAACATTGGATCACAGGTTTTACACGATGAGCGTGAGCGAGCAAAACCGGCTACAGGTGGTTATCGCTGTTTCTGCTTTTGTATTTGTTATTTTTGCTATTCTTATTGCGGTACAGTCCGGTATCTACCTGATCGGAATACTATCTTTTGCAGTAACACTTTCTGTGGTGGCTCCTTTCTTCGATACACCCGCTTTAAAAAAAAGAGGAAAACTCGTCTATTACTCTCCTTTGTTTATTGCAGAGAAACCCGAAAAAGGGATAATCAAAATCCACGGAGGAACGTGGTTCGATTATTATTTTGTGATTGATAAGGAGATGAATGGAAAACAGCGGACCAGGTTTATACTCCGAAACTATTTGCAGGGCTTATTAAATCTTATCGAGGAGTTTGAAGATTCCGGCGAAATGAAGGTCCGGGGTACGAGCTATATCATAAACGAGAGAACGGCGGAAAAGCTCGGGTTTAGAACCGTTGAAACCGACTTTGTGCAAAAAGTGATTTTGGTATATAATTATTTTAATATTCTCATATCCTCCTCTATGGCGAAAAGACGGATATCCTTTCCGGCTTTGCGTAAGATCAGAACATTTGAAGCCGATATCCGGCATTTGGCAGAATGTAAGGAGGTGATCCGGAATTTGAATGACCGGTTGGGAAAGTCTGTGATCTAAGCTTGTGGTCATAAGTATCAAGTTGTTTTATCGTGCTGTCTCGGTGGCCCGTTATATTATATCAGATGAAGAAAATACAGATCAGAAACTGGAAAAAATATACGCTTGAATTCCTGTCGATTTTTGTGGCGGTTATTTCGGCCTTTACGTTGAACAACTGGAATGATAACAGGAACGACAGAAATGCGGAAAATAAAATTCTGACGGAAATAAACAATGGGTTGGAAAAAGATATAGCCGATATAAAGTTAAATGAATCCGGGCATAAAACAGGGGTTAGAGCCGTGAGATATTTTCGGAATATGATAGCGGGCAAACCGGTTGCGAAAGACTCCGTAATGACTCATTATTTAAACCTGACCCGCGATTTTGTTTCTATCCAGAATGTTTCGGGATATGAGACCTTAAAATCAAGAGGTCTCGAGCTCATTGAAAATGATTCGCTGAGGACAAAGACCGTTTTGTTGTACGAGTATTATTATAATGTGTTGAGGAAACTGGAGGAAGAGTATTATGAGCTGCAGTTTCAGGAAAATTATTTTAAAGAAATTAATTCTTCTATAGCCCCGAATTTTGAGTTTGATACGGGTAAAAGGATCACCGGGATCATTACGCCGCTGGAATTGGAGCCTGACAGGGAGAAAGTGCTTCTTAGTTACCTGTGGAAAATGGAGAAAAACCGGAGTTTCATTTTGCAGTATTACACTGAGGTGCAGACTAAAATTGAGCAGCTTAGCGCAGAGATTAAGATTGAATTGGGAGAATAGTCGATACGTTGTGGGAAGCGGTTGCCTGTGATAGCTCTATGCAGTGAAGCGCAAATCGGCCTGTTTTTGTTTTCTTTGAAATGGCCCTAAAAAACAAAACCCCATGTTTATGGGGTTTGGAGGATTATTCATTGTGCTCACGACTGGATTCGAACCAGCACGTCCTTGCGAACACCACCCCCTCAAGATGGCGTGTCTACCAATTTCACCACGTGAGCAGTAAAAGAAGTGAACCCCTTGGTACAGAGTTCGAACACCTTTTTGTCAGATTTGAGAAAATTATCAGCAATAAAAGGGCTGCGATAAATACCCAATTCCTATCTTAATTGATCTTAAATAATGAACCATTTTCTCTTCAGAAGAGCGGTGCAAATGTAAAATCTTTTTAATTATTATGAAAAGATTTTAGTCATTTTTTTTGTGAATTTTTGTTCATAATTATTTAGGGGAAATAATTGACTGTGTACACCACCATTAGGGTATAGATACGGTTTCGTCGGTTCTGTCATGAGGGTGTCGGTGAGGGCTAGCATTAGTCTTCAATTTTAGAGCCACTTCTCTAAAACTATCCAAAGCGGCTTCAATATTTTCTATTATCTCGTGAGCTAATGCATCTGGTTCAGGCAAATTCTCAAGGTCTAGCATATTATCATCTCTGAGCCAGAAGATGTCTAAACTTGTTTTGTCTCTTGCCGTAATTTCGTTATAAGTATATTTCCTCCATCTCCCTTCAATATTCTGATTAGACCAGGTTTCTTTTCTTTTGCTTCTATTCTTTGGATTAAAGCATTCAACAAAGTCTTTTAGATTCTCATATTTGAGAGGATTTTTCTTTAATGTATGACTAATATTAGTTCTGTAATCATAAAACCAAACTTCCTTAGTCATGATATTTTTTGATACAGGTTTCGTATCAAAGAAAAGAACATTAGCTTTTACGCCATGAGCATAGAATATTCCAGTTGGTAAACGAAGTATGGTATGCAGTTCGGTTCTCTCCATTAGCATTTTTCGAACAGTCTCACCAACACCACCTTCAAATAGTACATTGTCAGGCAAAACAACAGCTGCTTTCCCTGTGTCTTTTAACATTGAAACGATGTGTTGCAAAAAATTGAGTTGCTTATTTGTGGTTGTTACCCAAAAGTCGCTCCTATTGTAAGTTAAATCTTCTTTTTCCTCTTTCCCTTCTTTATTAGTTATTGTAATACTACTTTTCTTGCCAAATGGAGGATTGGCTAACACGTAATCAAACAGAAGTTTAGGTTTTGTCTTTAATGCGTCTTCACAATATATGGGAGGTTTTGTTTTTAAGTCTCCTATATTGTGTAAAAAGAGGTTCATTAAGCAAAGACGATTTGTTGAAGGGACAATTTCCCAACCATAAAAGGTCTCATTTTCAAGAAAGTTCAATTCAGTTTGATTAAGACCTTTTCCCTTTAAATGTTCAATTGCAGAAAGAAAAAAGCCACCTGTTCCACAGGCTGGATCTGCAATTGTTTTATTTGGATTGGGATCAATACATTCAACTATAGCCTTAATCAATTCCCGAGGAGTAAAATATTGTCCAGCTCCGCTCTTAGTGTCTTGTGCATTTTTTTCTAAAAGTCCTTCGTACATATCACCCTTAGCATCAGCATCCATTTTGACCCAAGATTCTCTACTAATCATTGTAATCAGCCGTTCAAGCTTTGCGTGGTCTTGAATCTTATTTTGAGCTTTTGTGAAAATTTGACCAAGCATTCCCTGTTTTTTGCCCAACTCTGTTAAAAGTTCTACATAATGCGCTTCGAGTTTTGAGCCACTCTTAGAAACAATACTGTCCCAATTGTATTCTTTAGGAATACCCGATGGTCTTTTTTGAGGACCCTTTTCGTATTCATCTGCCATTTTCAAGAAAAGTAAAAAGGTAAGTTGCTCGAGATAATCGGAATAACTTACACCATCATCTCTAAGCGTGTCACAAAAAGACCAGATTTTCGCTATTAAGTTATTTGTTGTCATGTTTCTAAATTTCTGAGATTATTTCCTCTTGCTCAATATCAAAATGGATATAGGAGAAGGGAAGGTTAATAAAGTTTTTAATGTGGTGCAGGTAATTTTTAATTTCCTCTGATGGTGATACGTGGGAAACCAATACAATGCCTTCGGCTTCATTCACATTGGGATAAAGACAATATTCCAATAATTGGCCAATACCTTCTCTGATGGAAGTCCGCAAGCTATTGTAAGTTTTGATTTCGTAAAATATGTAGCCTGATTCTGTTTTTCGGGTCACGTCAATGCGTGAAGCCCCATAGGCTGTACACTCCCGTTTCACAATTACCTTACCATACTTGTTCTGAAGGTACTTCAAGAATTTGGTTTGTAGAATATTGTGTTTTAACTCGAGTTCAATCTCTCTCTTTCTCCCGGTTCTTTTACTTTTTGCACTAAGGTCTGCTTCCGCACTTCCTGAGTCTTCAAATGAAAATCCAGTTTTTACTCCAACCACAATTTTTTCCTGCAAGCCAATCGGCAGATCCATTAAAGTGTATCGATTGGATGGGATTTTATTTTCGTCCAATACAGGAATTAGCTCCGTTGGGATCTCATTGAGTTGATAGGCTCTGAATTTCACATTGAACAACTGTTCTGCGCCTTCTTTAATCCATGTATCTAATTGACTTGAATCAAGGTTCAAATTGTATAGATCAGCTTTCATTTCATCATACCAACCTTCTTGCTTGTAATGAGTCAATATCCTTTCTGATTCTTCTGGCAAGAGTACTTCAACATCTTTCAGGTTGGCAACCCAAAAACTTTCGTTTGACTCTGCATCCCGTGTATAAAGGGTAAGATTAAAATCTGAGCTTCATACTTTGAGCGATATTTATGAATGGGTTCTAAAAAACCATACTTATATCCATCAATCACTTTGTCACCATCAAACAACCATTCTTCATGACCGAAACCATGCTCACTTTCAAAACTTGAATTGGTTGACTTGCCTATTAAACCAGATGGCTTTACCCATCCGTTGGTGTTCCAGGTGATGCGGGAAATTTTGGATTCCTTTGAAAGTAACCTCTTTAAGTGATTATGATGTGGTAAATATTTCTGAACGTAGGCTTTGCTTTCTGCTATGAGTCTATCCCAATTATATTCTTCCAGTTTATCAAATGGAATCCTTGGCCATTCCCAATTGATCAAGGTTTTATATTCTTCAAGCAATTTGATTTTATAATCTGGAAGAGCTTTTGTGGTCTCGAAATAGCCATCCAGCTTGTATCCAATAAATTTATCAGAACCATTTACGTCTACATTGAAGAATACATCTTGATCCTCGCCACTGTAAATTCTTGGCCAGAAATATGGTTTTATTCGGGCTACATGACCATTAAGCCAATTTCCATCTTGCCTTAGCCTGAACTCTTCAACCAAAATTTGCTCAGCCCAATATTTGGCTTTGGCAATGATGGGATAGAGTTTTTGCCCGTAATTCTGATGCGCTGGATTGGATTTTCTATAATCGGTATTAACAATAGAGCTATAAAATTCCAATTCTTCTTTTGTAAAGAAGTTATAGCCATCTTCATAATATCGAAATTCAAAACCCAATTCATTTTCAACATAACCACGGTACGATTCATTGGACTGAAATTGCAATTGCTCTCCAAAGGCTAGTTCATATGCAGTTCTTACTAGATGTTTAAACGGATACTCTTTGCCATTAACCAGCACATAATACTGGCTCCAGACATGGTTTTTTGGAATGCCTTGCTCATCAATGTTGGTTGCAGCTTGCTCAACATGGTTTCTATTTAATGCTTCGAGTTTCATCAATGATTAGATTAAAATTGCTGTTACAAAGCGTTCTAGCCAATTAAATCCATCTAGATTTGAGTGTACACGAATACAAGCCTTAACTGCTGATGTATAAGGCCTGTCTGGATTTTTTACATAATCAGTTAGGCGTTTAAAACAAGATGAAACGGCCATTCTCCTGGCTCTTTCATCTGGTGCTGAATCAATTAATTCTTTAACTTCAAGTAACTCTCTTTCACAGTCGTTCCAAGCCATTAACCGCTCTTTATTGAGTTGCTCTAAATCTAAATGGTAGTAAAATATTGATTGAAGAACTCTTTCATGCTCGTAATCATTTAATCCTGCACTTATTACTTCACCATTGGAATCAAAGGTCAAAAGACTCACATCTTCCTGACAAAGCGGATCAAGTAAAATTGGAACCTCGCAGTTCGTATTCTCTTCATCATTGGCAATTCTTCCCACATCAGAGCAATCCAAAGGGAAATAATCACCTTTCCCATGTACTTCTTCACAATCACGTAATCTATCGCGTCTTCTTTTGTTGGCTAAACCACCTGAAAGCCTGTAGTTACTCCATTCATAGGCTAGCCACCAATAACCGTTCTCTTTTAAAACTTTTGATTTGCTTTTTGGGTCTTTGTAATCAATCTTTTCTTTAGCTGAACTTTTAGGGCGAAAATGGTCTACTTCAAAATCACCGTTACCAATTGGGGCTTCAGAATACCAACATTTATTATTTGAAAGCCCGAGCATTATGGGCTGAAGCTGATTCCATTCCGGATGATTACGGATATAATCCTTTTTCTCTTGGATGCTCATCGCATTCATTGCAATATGCTGGGTTTCTTTTATAGCTTCCCAACCAAAAAATTCAACAGCTTCTCTGAATCTATTTCTATCGATATACCTCATTCGCCCTTTTCTTCTTTTAAAATTTCATCAAGGGCTTCCTTTGCAATTCGGTCTAATTCTTCTGCCTCCTCCTTTGTGTATTTCCTATTGGCAAACTCTTTGTAATTACTGGTAAGTTTTAGGTATTGATTATAACGGCTATCAGCAGTATCATCTCCAAAACCAATTCCATCAAAATATTTTTTAGTCTTTCAAATTGGTTTCTTTCATCCTCGTCCAGTTCGCCATGTGAGATTTTCGCTTGAAGGAAACGCTTTTGATTAAGTAAGTCTTCTAGTTTTTTACTCATTAAAGAAGGAATACCAAACAATTCGCTGGTTAGAATTTTTGAAACACTCATTTCTCTTGGGCTTATATAAGGATTGAAGACCTCCGTTTTCCCGTCCTTATCTTTCTTGAAAATTTGCACCTGATGTTTCTTGAGGTTCCCAATCACCAATGGGTCATGTGAACAGAAAATAATCTGCGTATTTTCCTTTCTTTTCACAACTCGGTTTAGATAATCCAAGAACTTCCATTTCCACATGGGATTTAGATGGGTGTCAGGCTCATCCAGTAGGATTAATGATTCTTCGTCTTTAGTAAATTTCAACAAGCCCAAAACAGTGAGCAATTGCTTTTCGCCTTCACTCAATTCAGCCATAGATAACTCACCATCCACACCTTCTTTCTGAACCTTTATTTTTACATCATGCAACATATCGGAAATGTGAATGCTCTCTAATGCATTGAATAAAATAATTTTGTTCTTGTACTTGTCTTCTACTAAATCTAAGAAGGTTGATTTATCTCTCAGATACAGATATAACCTGTCTTGTGTTTCGTTCTTCTTGTAAGAAACTTCAACACGAGCCTTATGCTGAATTGGTGCGTACGAAAACAGCAGTAGATCATTAACGAATTTTTCAACAAGACCATCTGCACCCCATAAATGAGCATTTTTGTCCTCTCGATTTTTAGCCCATTCAGGCTCTTTTAACATAAATAGAGCTGAGCCAAAATCATTTATTTTTAATTCCTCTTTAAGAAACTTAAGTGTTTCATCACCTTGGTCTTCCTTGAACAGATAAAAAGCAATTAGGGCAAAGTTCGCATGCATGTTCTGAGCAAGAAATATTCTTCGAATCGTATCAAATTCCTCAATTTTTGCTCCAGCCTTTATTATTTGCTCATAATAAATTTTTTGATGCGGAATATATAAATCTGCTAGGCGGTCACTAATCCCTGAATAGTAGATGAAAATATGTTTGGGCAAATAGTGCTCAATGTTTTTGGTGACCGTGGTGGTTTCCGATTTTCCGTTAACTACAAAGGCATATTTGCCTTTTTCAAAGGTGATTTCAATGGCATTACTTCGGCACTCATACTTGATATAATAATCAAACTCATGCTTTCTAATCTTTCGCTTATAATTATAGATTAAGTCTATATCCCTAAAAATAATAACAAGGGATTCTAGAAAATTGGATTTACCTGTGGCATTGAGTCCCAACAAAACGGTTTCCCATGCATTTTCATCTATATCAATCTGAAAATCCTCGAGATTCTTGAACCGTGTTTTGATATGTACTTTATCTATCCTCATTTTTCCAGGCTTAATAAGGATTCTGTACCTTTCTTCACTTCCTTGACCTTAGCTTGAATGTCTTTCAGCTCTTTATAAAAATCCTCGATATTCTCCTTGTGTTTACTCTTTTGCCATACATCTTTGGCTAACATGGGCTTCTCTGAAGTTATGAGTACTTCTTCTATGCTCAGTTCTTTACTCATCTTCTTTGTGTTTTTAGGCGTTCTTTTTTTCTGTTGTTTCTGCTCTTCCAGGTACATTTTCTTTTCTGCCTTTATGCGCTTGAGTAGCTCCGAAGCAGGCTCATCATTGGGGTCTTGTGGCACCAGTTTCCCTTCAAAAGCTTTCTTTAAAATGGATTGGCGAAGCGCGTCTGATTTTTGTAGACCTGATTCTATTGCATTTTCTAGATTTAGAATAACCGAAAATTGTACTTCCAATTCATCAATTATAAAATCTAGTTCATTCTCGGATGGTATTGGTACAATGGTATTTTCAATAATTCCAAGGTTTAAATTAGGCTGTGCTCCACCGACTGCTAGTTCTCGAATTTCTGTGTAGTTTTTTAAAAGATAATACTTCAAATATTTTCTCAGCTTTTCTTCTAAACCAACTTGAACAATCGCAGCGATAGCCTGATTTGTAGTTGAATCAAATGAAAGCTCCGAACATTTTCCTCTTGTTTTACCTTCACCGTAAAGTGCAACAAGCAAGGTGCCTTTGGGATAAATTTTCAAATTTGTCTCGGCAAGTGCTTTGTTAGTTACATAATCAGATGGTTCTTTTACAATCCAATCATTCAATGCACCACTTGTTACCCATGGAATATCCCCGTTTTCGTAATATTCCATTTTGCTTTTCAAAGGTGTGACACCAGTACCGACAAAGGAATATTCACAATTTTTGAATACTGCCAAACATCCGGTAATGATTTTAAGCTATCTATTTCGTCTTTGCTAATCTCAATATGTTTTTGTGCTTTCGGCTTCTCCGGCTTTTTCCCTTTCTTCCCGTCATTCTCCCAAACCTTTACCGCAGCTTTCCAATCTTTGAGTTCTTGTTCGTAGCGTTTTTGGCGTTCCTCTTTGATGCGCTTTATCAGTTTTTCTGCTAGTTCTAGATTGTTTTCTTTGCGCCATTGCTCGGTGAGTTTGCCTTCAAAGGCTTGTTTCAACAAAGCCTGCCGATATACCTTCAATTGGTTTTGCGCCAATTTGAGATTGGCCACCCCATTGTCCAGCTCGTTGAAGAGTTCGTCTATCGTGTCTGTAATTTTATTTTGCTCATTAAGTGGGGGCAAAGGGATGTACCTCTTAGCGAAATCTGATATCCAATACCTTTTGTGAGTATTACTTCGTACATCTGTGATTTGCATTCCATAGAATACATACTTTAGGTTTATTAAATCGCATGAAGGCACTAAAATCTTCATAGCAGAAGATTTAACCTTGAAAGGAAAATTTACAAATCTTGATGCAGTTGTAAAATCATCAAAAATAATAGCAGGTAATTGATTGAAAATGCCATGCTCTTCGTTTGTATATCCTTTAATAAAAGACTTCCCAGCAGTAAGCACAGGGATTTTATAATTGTCTCGGTATTCGGTACTCTTTACAATGAATTCTGTTGGTTGTATGTAATCAACCAATTCTTCGAATTGTACTTCTATCCATCCTTTATTCATCTATGCAACCAATTCTTTATTCAGTTCATTAATTATTACATCCATGCTGTCCACAAACAGATCCCACATACTTATGAAACCGCCTTTTGCATCAATCATGGCTTTATTTTTTCATCATGAGCTTATTTTACATTATAGAAGTATAATCGATTTCCACCTTCTGCTGGCCGATCCTCTTCAGGTATTGGTCCTCACGCTTCTGGGCTTAGCCCTTGGCATCCTTGACCGGACGCTCAAAGACCGCCGGGCCCTGCTTTTAAAATTGAGCCTTTCACGTCATGATTTGCGTAGGATGGATCCCGTACTTCTGCCCCAGCTCCTGGATCGTCACTTGCTCAGATAAAGCTTCCAATGCTACGTTCGTCTTAAAAGTCGATGTGAATTTTCTTGTACTCATAATACAGCAAATTTAATCTAAAAATCTAACTAAATCGTTGTCCTGCTTTCGGGGGGGAATTATATTGTTCTATTCCGGCTTTCCGAGCTGGATAAATTCTCGTTGGATATAGTTTTTTCAATCCATCTGCGGATTACCTCGGCAATAGGCTTCGCTCCTTTTACCGAGCGAATTATATAGGATTTTCCGTGTATGCCATGATACCTCTTCAATTACGTAAAAACACGCTAATTCAACGTATAACCCAGTAAACTAACCTGATATAAACTTGCTATTTGTCTAAAATTCATAAATTTAGTAATTGCATGTCCTTTTTTTATGGTAGTTATTTGATAATGATATACAACAATATTTGACAACAGGAATCAGAAGCTAAGTAATTTCAGGAACGCTATCTATGAAGTAGATGCCCTGTTGGCACAAACCGTAAAACCTGTTAAATTATTATGCTATGAGACATTCATTACAGCGAATTTTACTTGAAATGGATCGGCACGAAAGGAAGGCATCTACCGAGTCTTCCGGGCCGATCAATGAAGCCTATGCAATGATAGAGTATTTGCAGACGGTTCTAACGGAAGTGAAACTGTGTATCCAGAATGATGAATTCAGGAATGCTTCCGACGAGATCTTTTTTTTTCGGAATGTGAAACCGCAGATATTGGGTAAATTGATGTACTATAACAAGGTTGCCCGTATTGAGTCCGGTTGCCCCGTCTATGAGGGAACATTATACGTGAAATATTTTTCTGCAAAACTGAAGGAATTAAAGCAGAAATTCTCTGAGTATATCTGTAATTCCGACTTTTATCGGTACTATAGATCCGGTAGGACCGATTTGGACCATATATATTTCCGGCTGGGAAATATCAACTATCACGATGGACTCAGTAGCTTCGTGTTTGAGATTGACCCGAACTTCTCCACTTATTATGATAACAAGGTTGCTCAAATTATTGCCAGCGAAGCGCTTTACCAGTATCTTCTTGAAAAATTCAGTCTGGAACAGAATCCGGAGACTTTTATAAAGCAGGGAGATTTGAAAGATGTCTTTTGGACCGGAACAAAGAGCGCATTAATAGAACTTATTTATGCCCTGTTTGCTTCGGGATTGATTTCAAATGGGGAGATAACCATAAAGAAACTAAGTATTGTTTTCCAGGTACTGTTCCAGGTGGATCTAAATGACATCCATCATGCATTTCATCGGATGAAAGTACGCGCAGGAAGCCGGACGGCATTTCTCGATCAACTAAAATCCGCACTTGAGCAATACATGGAAGAATCCCTGTAAATATCCCATTCCAAATTAAATTAACTTCTCCTTTACTACCGCTATTTATTTGCCAATGTATGCCAATTGGCAATATTCCCAAAAATGGTTCCCTTATTCTTGATGTCTTTTGATACTATTTTGAATTACAGTTGGTTATCGGGATTTTTTCGTTGTAAAAAATTTTCGATTCAATTGGCAGGACTTGGCTAATATACCAACTTTCACCTTCCAATTTTGCGTTGTACCAAAAACAATACGTTATGAACATCGACAAAATGGAATTCATTGGCTGGATGGAACGGATTATGGATCGGTTCGATATGCTCGGGCAGCATCTCACAGATATCCAGAGAAAGCGCACAAGCATTGACGGCGAAGAGTTGCTTGACAACCAGGATTTATTGCAAATGCTCAAGATCAGTTCACGCTCCCTGCAGCGTTACCGTTCCAATGGAAAACTACCGTACTATACCATCAGTGGCAAACTGTATTATAAACTTTCGGATGTACATCGTTTCATCCGCGAATGTTTGAATATACCCCCTGCAAAAAAGAACAGAAAGAAGGATAAGTAGGACAGTCGGTGACAATTGCTGCCAGACAAAGACGGTTTGGGGGAATGGCATACCACGGCCTCTAACTTCGATTGTGTGTTTGAAAAAGTACCGATTATGGAGAATGAACAAATAATAGCAGAAAATATGAGACAGCAGGAACTGCCCGAGCAATTCTCGGATATCCTACTGGTCATGGACAAGGAAAAAAAGACCATCCAGGCTGTCAAGGGAATCGGAAAGAATGGAGAACCGGAAACAGTGGATGCCGACGAGAAAAACCAAAACCAATTCCTGCGCCTCGACAGGCACGGGGATATGTTCAGCAATTTCGTCACCAATTTTTTCAGTCAGGCAAAGAGTCCAACTCATCTCCGGCTGTTCCGGGTGCCAGCGAAAATCGCAGCCAAGATTGCAGCCAAATTACGCAGTCAACTTGACAATCCCACACCTGAAGGTGCCAAGTTAATGGATGAATTTGAAGTAAAACCTGCACGTGTATCGGAAAACCAAGCGGAACAACAACAAAAAAATAGCAATATGGAAACTACACAACAGACAGCGCAAACAGCGCAGGAAACACGAACAACACCGGAAACCAATGGGTACCGGTACAAAATGGACGAAATTGACTGGGACACCCTGAACAATCTTGGATTGGGAAAGGAAAAGCTGGAAAAAATGAACCTGCTCGATCCCCTGCTTAAAGGATTCAAAACCGATAAGCTTGTTCCCGTCAGTGTGAACCTCGGTACAGCGTTTACCCGCATGGATGCCCGGCTGTCCCTGCAACGCAATGCGGAAGGGAAAGTGGCAATGGCCATACACGGTGTGCGTAAAAAGCCGAACCTGAATTACCCTTTCTTCGGCCATGAGTTTACCAAGGAGGACAAGGAGAACCTCCTGAAAACGGGTAATATGGGGCGGGTCGTCGATCTGTATTCACCCCGCAGCGGCGAATCGATCCCATCGGTCATCAGCGTGGACCGGCTGACCAACGAATTGGTCGCATTTCGGACGGAGCATATCAAGATACCCGAGAAAGTCAAAGGGGTCGAATTGACCGAACAACAGCGGCAAACCCTTTTGGAAGGGAAACCACTGTTTGTGAAAAACATGATATCGTCAAAAGGAACTCCTTTCGATGCAACCTTGCAATTCAGTGCCGACAAACGTTATGTAGAATTTATTTTTGACAACAGTAAGGATATCTCAAACCGGCTCCAGCAACGCGAGGCCCCGCGGGTTATCCGCGGTAAAGAACTAACCGAGAAGCAGTATGAAAACTACAGAACGGGGAACCGGCATACATTTCCGGCTTTGAAAGCAAAGAGGGACGTAAGTACAATGGCTACCTTACCTTTGATCCGGAATCTGGAAAAATATCCTTTTCATTCAATCACCCCGAAAAGGAACAGATTCCCAAGGCCTTCCGAGGCAAGAAACTTACCGACGAACAATTCGAGGAGTTGAAATCCGGCAAAACTGTTCATGTGACCGGCTTGATTGACCAACAGGGACAGGAATATGCGGGTTATCTTACCTACAATAAGGAAACCAAGAAAACCGATTTCACCACTCAGGTGCCCGATGATTTGAAGAGCAGGGTAAAACCGGCCGAAACCAACAAAACACAAGTAGCGGTCAATAATGATGGGAAAACCAACGAGGCCACGAAAAACATCAAGGAGCCGTTAAAGTCCGGACAATTACGCCCGGCTGATACCCAGCAACAGGAAATTGAGCAACCAGCGACTATGCCACGGAAAAAGGCCGTAGTCTGTAATCCACAAAAATGATAAGTGATGAAAGCAGTGATTGCCGAAAAGCCCAGCGTAGCACGTGAAATAGCCTCCCTGTTAGGAGCCACGGAGAAACGGGACGGATACCTAACCGGAAATGGTTTTAATGTGACCTGGGCTTTCGGTCACCTTGTTGGATTGGGCATGCCGGAGGATTATGGCATTCCGGGGTTCCGGAAGGCTTTCTTACCGATTTTGCCCGATCCTTTTTTGCTGACCATGCGAAAGATCAGGAAAGGGAAGGAAATGGTGGCTGATCCCGGTGCAGCCGAGCAATTAAAGCGCATAAAATACGTCCTCGGGCAGAGCGATAGCATTATCGTCGCCACAGACGCCGGTCGTGAGGGCGAACTCATTTTCAGGTATATATATAAATACCTGAAATGTACCAAGCCTTTTCAACGATTGTGGATCAGTTCGCTGACTGAACAAGCCATTAAAGCAGGATTTGAGAATCTAAAACCCGGCAGCGATTTTGACAGACTATACCGCGCCGCACAAAGCCGCAGTCGTGCCGATTGGCTGATAGGTATCAATGCTTCGCAGGCATTGAGCATCGCCGCTGGCAGTGGTGTCTATTCGCTGGGGAGGGTGCAGACTCCCACATTGGCATTGGTGTGCAAACGGTTCTTAGAGCATAAAGCGTTCAAGGTTGCTCCCTATTGGCAGATCCAGCTTACACACCGGAAGGAATTCACCGATTTCAAAGCATTTCCGAAAAACGATGGATGGACAAAAGGCAGACTGAAAAGACTGTAAAATCATTGGAGCGCGGTACACCGGCAACGGTCACTAAAGTGAACATCAGAGCCATTACAGAACAACCGCCCCTACTTTTTGATTTGACAGGCTTACAAAAGGAAGCCAACAAGCGATTGGGCCTTTCTGCTGATGACACCCTTAATATCGCGCAATGCCTATATGAACAAAAATTTATTACCTATCCGCGGACAGGCAGCAAGTATATCCCGGATGACCTTTGGCCTGAAATTCCGGGTCTCATCCGCTCATTGCAGGACCGGGTAACCTGCAAAGAGACGGTGGAACGGGTCAAGTATGATCGCTATAACAAACGCATTGTGAATGACCTGAAAGTGACAGACCACCACGGGCTTCTTATCACAGGCAAAATCCCTTCAGCATTGTCTCCGAAGGAATATGCGATTTTCGACATGATTGCTTTTCGCTTGCTGGAAGCGGTGTCGCAACCCTGTGTTAAAGAAACCACCGGAATTGAATTGGAAGTCCTGGACCACAGGTTTAACATAAAGGGCAGGAAGATCATTACACCGGGATGGCGTATCATCAGGGGTAATTTCACAGAAGAAGGCGAAGAAGATGTACAGGAGTTACCGGAACTTGCCGAAGGTGATGAACTTAAAATCAAGGAAGCCACCATGCAGGAAAAGAAGACGAATCCACCGGTGCTGTATACCGAAGCGGGATTGCTTGCGGCAATGGAGCGCGCCGGGAATCAGGTCGATGATGAAGCCGGACGCACAGCGCTGAAAAATATCGGTATCGGCACTCCAGCTACACGTGCGGCAATTATCGAAACGCTTTTAAAACGAGACTACATCCGGCGTGAAAAGCGGACCCTTATACCTACGGAGAAGGGGATACAAGTGTATGGGCTGGTCAAGGATCGTAAAATTTCGGATGTATCGATGACAGCCGAATGGGAGTTGGCCCTGACACGGATTGAGAACGGTGATATGGATGCGGACATTTTTCACAGGGGTATTGCAAAATATGTAGCAACAATGACCGATGAGCTACTCAGTTCCACGGTAAAAGGTGAAAAGCTTCCCGAGTTAACCTGCCCTAAATGCAGGGTGCAGCAACTGGTGATTAGCGATGAAATCGTAAAATGCCGGGATGAAATTTGCGGCTGGCTTCAATTCCGTAAGGTGTGTGGAGTATTGTTGAGCATTAATGATATAGAAAATCTCGTGACCAGTGGAAAGACCGGATTAATCAGTGGGATGAAAAGCAAGGCAGGGAAGAAATTCGATGCTTACCTGACGCTGGGGGAAAATGCCAAAACCGGTTTTGCTTTTCGTGGGGAGAAGAAAAGGAGAAAGAATTAATCAAATTGATCTTCCGGCTACAAACGAAATGCCTGAAATTTATCGTGGATTGCCAAACTCGGTAGATACAGTAAAATGTATCTGCCGAGTTTTTTACGATCTGAAACTGCGTTTAATTGAGGTTCAAATCCTGTATGTCAACTTTATTTGCTAATTCAATAACATGCTGCAATAAAAAAGCTTCAATTAAAGAAAGTGCGTAGTCGCGACTGATTGGCAACATATTTGATTTCAAAGCTTTGTCAATATATTGATCAGGGTTCCACAATTCACGCACTAAGTTGGGGTATATTGGTTCAATCGTTTGCAGTACATCCTCAAATTTATTATTTGCTATTTCAATGGCTTCATTACGATCTGTCCCAATCAATGGTAAAGCAGAAATTTTCACTCCACCTTTTATTTTTTTTGGTTTAGGTGCGAGACTTTCATCTAATGTTTTCTCGTGTTTAGTCAAGCGGTAATCGTAACCATCAGATTGATGACCATCTACATTGGCGAAAACCAGCTTGAAAATATCAAGTTTAGTCTCATCGTCTATGTCGTTGTCAAGTTTTTCTCCCGATATATACATCTCCCACTGTTCACTACTGATCTTATGCATATTGTCGAACAGAAGTTTCGATAGTTCCAATGCAGAAGGAGAAGCTTTGCGCATTTCTGTCCACTTTTTAAAGCCTGCTAATCTCGCTATGATATGCTGAGCGTTCATAAGTGTGAAATCAGCTTCGTCGATGTCGAAGTCAGTAATTAGCGCATCCACATCGAAAAACTTTGGGGTGTACTCAAAGAGGTCAGCTTCCAGCGAGGAATCGAAATAAGGTTTTTGAGTTTTGAAATCTTTGTAAAGATTTTTTGCCTGGAGTTTGAAGAACTCAATAGTTTTCATAATACATTCCTTTTGTACCAACTTAATTACCCTGAATTTTAGCGTTCGTAAACTTTGTTTGGATAACAAGCAGGTGGGTTTGCATTATTAAACCATTGGCTGATGAAATCTTTGCACGAACGGGCGAGCTTGCCAATAAGCATATACAATTTTAAGAAAAATAAACTATTGCACCAAATCTATTGGTAGAATTAGGGTTCCTATATTTTGGCTAATGCTGGTTTTTCCCCGACTTTAATTCGTGAATTTCCTCTTTAAGTTCGCGGAACATGCTAATGATGATCTGGTTGTCCAGATTAAAATCATTTTTTGTAAATTCTTCGGTCGCGATACTGCACGCATATTCCCATATTTCCAGGATATCGGTCATTGGAATTTGATACGGCTTATAGAAATCATTATCGGCGGATACAGACAGAGATTCTTCTGCTTTTTTATTCAGCCGTTTATAAGTCATTCCTTCATTTCTGGTGATAAACACATATCCTTTTCCGGTCTTTAGTTCGGAAATCCGTTCTACATATTTTCCGATTATATAAGATCCATCTTTATGCGGGGGCATACTGTCTCCTTCCACGGGAAATGCGCGGAATTTACCTGATCCCAGGAACGGTAAAGAAATGGTTTGCAGTCCTTCGATATACTCCGGATCGGCGTATCCATCCAGATACCCCATAGAAGTCTTATGCGGTACAATTTCGATCTGATGTTCCTTTCCGCCCTTTACGATCACGGGCAGTATGATCCTGTTGTCTGGTAATTCCATAATCTCTTTTAAGGAGATTCGCCGGAGGTCAACCGATAGCAGGAGATCAATGCTCACGTAATAGTATCGAGATATTTTTAACAGAATTTCCAGTGGCGGTTCGGAAGATTTGTCTTCATATTTTGCATAACGTCCACGCGTGATGCCAAGGGCATCGGCGACCTTTTGCTGAGAGCTTCCCAACTGATTGCGTAAATAGCGCATATTCTCTGATAGAAACGACATTCTGTAAATTGCTATAAATTATAGCAACAAAGCTAATGAATTATGATATAACCTCTACTAATTTTGTTGGCATATAACTAATGGAGAAGAAGGGTAGGATGGAACGCGCTATTGTACACATGGATCTGGATACGTTTTTCGTATCCTGCGAAAGATTAAATAACGACAAGTTGAAGGGGATTCCCGTTATCATCGGGGGCGGAGACCGTGGTGTGGTAGCTTCATGTAGCTACGAGGCGAGGTTTTACGGCGTACGTTCGGCCATGCCCGTGAAGATGGCACTTAGGTTATGCCCCGAAGCGAAAGTCATCAAGGGGGATATGGAAATGTACTCGAAACTTTCCCATACCGTAACGCAAATCATCGAGGAGAAGGCTCCCGTGGTTGAAAAGGCTTCCATCGATGAGCACTACCTGGATATCTCGGGTATGGATAAGTTTTTCGGGGCGTACCGGTGGACGGACGAATTGATGCAGTCGGTAACAAAACATACCGGACTGCCTGTTTCTTTTGCCCTGTCGGTTAACAAAACCGTTGCAAAGATCGGTACGGGCGAAGCAAAACCAAGCGGTAAACGGGAAATCAGGCAAGAAATGGTGCGCCCGTTTTTAAATCCATTGTCTATCAAAAAAATTCCGGGTGTCGGTGACGCTTCTTTTCAATTGTTATCACGTATAGGCATCCGTCAGATACACACATTGGCTGAAATGCCTATGGAGGTTTTGCAGCAGATGATCGGCAAAAACGGTATTGATTTATGGAAAAAAGCCAACGGCATCGATAACAATCCGGTGGAACCCTATACCGAACGAAAATCCATTTCCACCGAACATACGTTCAGCAAGGATACCATTGATATACCGAAGCTTCGTGGGTTGATTAACGGAATGGTAGAAAAACTTTCTTTCCAGCTCCGTAGCGAACAATGGCTAACCTCTACCGTAGTTGTCAAAATACGCTATGCCAATTTTGATACGGAAACCAAACAATGCCGTGTACCTTATACGTCGGCAGACCACACGCTGGTAAAAGCGGTATTGGAACTTTTCGAAAAGCTCTACAACCGCCGGATGCGCATCCGTTTGATAGGGGTACGCTTTACCGGACTGGTACGTGGAAATTTGCAGATCAACCTGTTTGAAGATACACAGGAAATGGTAGCGTTGTACCAGGCGATGGACAAGATTAAGAACCGTTTTGGCTATGACAAGGTAGGGCGTGCCTGTGGCTTCCGTTTTAAAATAAAGGAGGAACAATAGTTATGTATTTAAATTGTCACTCCTACCACAGCCTGCGTTACGGTACCCTTTCATTGGATGAACTGGTACAGCAGGCAAAAGCCTGTAACGTAAAGGTTCTTGCTCTAACGGATATTAATACCATAACGGGAATTTATGATTTTGCCAAAGCCTGTAAAGAGGCGGGTATCAAGCCCATTGTGGGAATGGAAATCCGTGACAATGTTAACCGCCTTTTATATATCACACTGGCAAAAACCGTGCCGGTATCGGGGAAATGTGCCGTATGCTAACCGATCACAATTGCGATGGTTTAGCACTTACTGAAGCAGCTCCCGATTTTAAAGACGTCATTACCATTTATCCGGTATCCAATGTGCCGGAACGGCTTAAAGAAAACGAATACGTCGGCATCCGTCCCGATCAGTTGAACATCCTGATCCGCATCGAATGGAAAGAGCGTATGGATAAATTAGTCATTTTACAACCTGTTACCGTATCAAATAAAACAGGACATAACCTGCACCGTATCCTACGGGCAATAGATCAAAACGTCATCCTTTCCAAACTCACAGAGGGTGACTATTGCCGTACCGATGAGATAATGAAACCGCAGCACGAGCTGCTTGCTGTGTTTAAGGATTATCCACAGCTTATTGCCAATACGGTTAGGGTGTTGGAAAGCTGTAATTTTGAGTATAATTTCAGCACACCCAAGAACAAAAAGCATTATACCGGAAGTAAGGAAAGTGATATTAAGTTGCTGACGGGGCTTGCCGAAGCAGGTCTGAAAAAGCGTTATGGTGAGAATCATACTGCGGCACGCCAACGGGTGGAAAAAGAACTGAAGGTGATCGATGAACTCGGTTTCAGCGGTTATTTTCTCATCACATGGGATATCATCCGTTACAGTAACAGCATGGGGTTCATGCACATCGGTCGGGGTAGTGGGGCTAATAGCATCATTGCATATTGCCTCGGCATTACCGACATCTGTCCCTTGGAGCTCGATTTGTATTTCGAGCGATTCCTGAACCTGAACAGGAAGACACCGCCCGACTTTGATATCGACTGGAGTTGGCAGGAACGCGACACCATCCTACAATATATCTTTGATCGCTACGGCCAGGATCATGTTGCCTTTTGTGGCACTAACGTGGAGTTTAAGTACCGTTCCATCTTCCGTGAAGTCGGTAAAGTATTCGGATTGCCCAAAGAAGAACTGGACGCGTTGGCGACCAATCCCACAGACCGACACGACGATAATTCGGTGGTGAAGCTGGTACACAAATACGGTAAACTGCTTGAAAAATACCCGAATCAAAGGAGCATGCATTCCTGCGGGATCATTATTTCCGAGGAACCCATTACCAATTACACCGCATTGGAAATGCCTCCCAAAGGTTTTCCGATCGTGCAGTTCGATATGCACATTGCCGAAGACATCGGTTTTGAGAAATTCGATATTTTGAGCCAACGGGGCATCGGGCATATCAACGATGCAGTTAAGCTCATCAAAAAGAACAGGGGCATCAATGTGGATATTCGGGATACTTCTATTTCTAAAGATGAAAAGCTGTGCAATGATTTTTTAAGCCGTGGGCATACCATCGGTTGTTTTTATATTGAATCCCCAGCCATGCGAGGGTTGTTGCGCCGGTTGAAATGCGACAATTATAAAACATTGGTTGCCGCATCGTCCATCATCCGTCCCGGTGTGGCACAATCCGGAATGATGAAGGAGTATATTTTCCGGCACAACCATCCGGATAAATTTGAGTATTTCCACGAGGTTTTCAGGCAGCATCTGGGTGATACTTATGGGATCATGGTCTATCAGGAAGACGTGATTAAGATCGCGATGCACTTTGGCGGGCTGTCTGCTCCGGATGGCGATATTTTGAGGCGGGCAATGAGCGGCAAGGGGCGTTCTTTGGCCGCCTTGCAAAAGGTCAAGGATAATTTTTTTGCATCCTGTGCGGCGAAAGGGCATCCTGAAGCGTTGAGCCGTGAGGTGTACCGCCAGATCGAATCCTTTGCTGGCTATTCGTTTTGTAAAGCACATTCTGCATCATACGCCGTGGAAAGCTATCAGAGCTTGTACCTCAAAGTGTATTATCCCGTCGAATTTATGGTTGCCGTGATCAACAATATGGGAGGATTTTACCGAACCGAGGTCTATGTACATGAAGCAAAAATGTCAGGTGCGAATGTACTGAATCCGTGCGTCAACAAAAGTGAATACGAAACAACACTTTACGGTAACGATATTTACCTCGGGTTTATGCACCTGCAAAGTTTGGAATCCAAAATTGGTAAACTCATACCTGAAGATCGCAAGCGGAATGGAGTTTATAAGTCGCTCGAAGATTTTATAAACCGTATTCCTATCGGTATCGAAGGCGTGCAGATACTGATCTTTATCGGGGCGTTCCGCTTTACGAGAAAAACTAAGAACGAACTCCTGGTACAGGCACGGCTGCTGTTGGTCAATTTTAAAGCGGAGAACCGTTATCCTATGCTGTTGCAGGAGCCTGTTAAGGAGTATAAGCTCCCCGTATTGGAACGTTCGCCGTTCGAGGATGCTTTTGATGAAATCGAATTGCTGGGTTTTACGGTGAGCTGTTCGCCGTTTGTTCTCTTGCAGACAAGGTACCGAGGTACGGTCATGGCGAAGGATCTGGTGAATTATCATAAAAGGGAAGTGAAGATGCTGGCGTACCTTATTTCGCGCAAGCATGTACCGACCAAACGGGGGACGATGTATTTCGGAACCTGGATCGATGTGGAAGGAAATTATTTTGATACGGCACATTTTCCAGATTGCCTGGAACGGCACCCTTTTCAGGGTGGGGGATGTTACCTGCTGCTGGGTACGGTAGAAGTTGATTACCATTTTCCTACCATTACCGTTACCAAAATGGCAAAGATGCCGTTTATCCCCGATCCGAGGTATTCGCACGACCAGCAACGGCAGTTCGATGCACACCGGCAGATTAGGGAGGATGTTTCCATTACCCATCGCAAGCCGTATCCGCAGGAACATGAGATCGGACTACCGAGGCATAGCATGTGACCGTAGAAAAATGGCGTTATTCTAACTCCAAATAAAAACTCCCCATGATTTATTCTGGGGAGTTTGTTATAAGATAGCAGCGCTAAAGCTATTTTGAAGCTTCCAATGAGACCTTTCGGAACTCTTTCATCAGTTTTTCGATAGCCAGTGAAGATTTGCGTGCTCGGGTTCCGGCAGCTTTGTTTCCTTTTTCTGCTTGCAAGTCTGCATCCGCCTTGAAGGCTTCCACTTCGGTGGTAATTTTTTCCAGTAGTGATTTCATGATAAAATTTATTGTTTAGCTCTTAAAACGGAAAAAGACCTAAAATGTTGTTTCTGATTTTCTTCACCAAGGCAACCGCAGCTCTCCGGGTGCCTACTCCGGCCAAAGAGTGGAGGAAAGATGTCTATTAAACTACGACACAATACTTCAGATATAGCTCGGTAAATAGCCATAGACTACCTCAGGGTGCCAAACCCCGCCACATCTGTGGAGGCTCCTATACGGTGCTATAATTTCACACTTCAAATAGAAGTTTAACGCAAAACAATAAGATCGTATGGAAAGAACACAAAAAGACCTTTCGTACTATGCCTTACGGTTACAGGAGTTGCTCAACACCAGCTTTCCTGAACGGGCGTGGGACACCGCGTTTATAGATCAACGTGCCCGCTGGGCCGCGAGTGCCTACGAGGGCGCATTCATGGCTGGAAATCCCATCCCGCAATGTGAGGAAATCGCCAACTACATCCTGTTCGAAGGACTGTATTTTTCCCGGTTCGATATGGTATTTAAGGTCGTCTGCAACGAGTTCGATACCCTGATGGCAGACGAAGAACTGCACTCTTTTGCCATGAAAATGCTGCCTGAATGCGACGTGGTATTTGAACGTTATCCGCCAGCCGAAGATTTTGAGAGCAGTCCGGAATACGAACTGCTTTATACTGAGTTGACCGGAACAATTGACATCTGGATCGAGGAAAATGGCCTTCAATAAGCGGGATCATCTCCGCCGGAACATCGATGCCCTCCAAATTGCTTTCAAGCTTGAACAAGAAAACCGTAAAGCCACTAAAGAGGAAAGAGAGTTTTTGCGGCAATATAGTGGTTTCGGCGGATTGAAATTCATCCTCAATCCGGTGGATACCCCAGATGCGGAAAAGAAGTGGTCGAAATCCGAGCGTGACCTTCTACCCTTAACTCAGAATTTGTACCGCCTACTCCGCGAAAACGCCGCCAATGAAAAGGCGTATCGTGGGTACGTAGACAGCATGCAAAGTTCCGTGCTCTCCGCCTTTTATACCCCGCCAGCGATAGCTGAAATGATCGCTGGCGCACTACGGGGTCAGGGGATAATCCCGGTAAATTTCCTGGAGCCATCGGCCGGGGTCGGTGTATTCATCGAATCCTTCAACTTGACTGGCGGCGCAGAACCCCGCATTGCAGCATACGAAAAAGACAGGCTTACCGGAAAGATACTAAAACACCTATATCCCGTCGACAGCATCCGGGTCAAAGGTTTTGAGGAAATCGCCGATAATGAGTTGCGTTCATACGACGTCATCGCAAGCAATATCCCGTTTGGGGATACATCGGTATTTGACCTCTCCTTTTCGCGTGGAAAAGATGTCGCGCGGAAGCAGGCCGCGCAAACCATCAACAATTATTTTTTTCTGAAAGGACTCGATACCTTACGTGATGGGGGTATCCTCGCGTACATTACCTCGCAAGGGTTACTGAACAGCCCCGCGAACGAACCGATCCGGCGTGCCTTGATGCAGGAAGCCGACCTCGTTTCTGCCATCCGCCTGCCCAACAACCTGTTTACGGACCACGCAGGAACGGATGTGGGCAGCGACCTGATTATTCTTCAGAAAAAAAACGGCAAGAGGGCACTGACGCCAGATGAAGCGCTCTTTTGCCAATCCGGCGCGTCAAAGGCAAATGGCATTACCAACAAGTTGTTTGAAACCACCGAACGTATTATCCATACCGATAGGACGGAGGGGACGGATATGTACGGAAAGCCATCCATCATCTATACGCATCGCGGTGGTGTGGAAGGCATCGCCCATGACCTGACAGAGCAGCTTGCCGTTGACCTAACTGCACGGTTGGATACCGGGCGGTATCACAGCGCTATATCCATCCCGAAGGTACCGGAAGCCGCCCCAGTGCCCAAGCCCGTATTGAAAATTCCAACAGCTGCCAACGGGCAGGGAGCGGGGTTAAACCCATCTGTGGAATCAGATGGACAATTGAGCCTCTTCGGCATGTTTGAGACGGCAGATGTAACTATGGGGGCTACCCCAAGCCCTTCTGCAAAGCGGAAAAAGCGTTCCGACGGAACAAAGACCAACTCCCGTAAAAAAGTGGCGCCGACGGATTATGGCAATCTTTTCACGAGTGCAGCCCAATTCGTTGGCCAGTCTGAAAGTATAAAAACATCTGTGGCTGCCAATGCCAATGCCAATGATTTTCCGCAACCCGCTCCGTTCTCCGGTGTGTTGGAATCCTTCCACCGGGAAGAATGCCTTGTGCAGCAGGATGGTCATGTCGGTTACCTGAAAAATCTCGACAACGAAGTGCTCCAGGCCGTATTCCATCCACTACGATTGCCAGCCTTACAGAAGGTGAGGGCTAAGGCTTATATCGAAATGCGGGATGCATACCATCATTTGTATTCAAGGGAAGCAGAACTGAAAACCGAGCATCCGCAGGAACGGGAGAAACTCAATACGCTGTACGACGGTTTCGTCCAAAAATATGGTTGCCTGAATGCCGCTGATAATATCCAACTTATCAAAACAGATAGTGCAGGCAATGAAGTCTCCTACCTCGAACGGGTAGTTGGCGGAGCAGTACAGAAGGCCGATATCTTCCTTAAACCCGTCAGCTTTTCCACAGAAACATTGAGCAGTGACGATCCGAAGGAGGCTTTAGCAGCTTCACTGAACCGATTCGGAAGCGTCAATTTTCCCTATATGAAACAGATCAGTGGGATGGGAGATAGGGACCTCCGGAAAGCACTTCAAGGGGAAATTTTTTATGACCCGTTGCAAGGCCAATACGAAATCAGGGAGCGGTGGGTGGCCGGGAACGTAGTGGAGAAGGCATCTGCCGTAGTCGCATACGTTACCTCCAACCCGGATGACATTGAGGCCAAAGAAAGCCTCCGTGTGTTACAGGAGGCCAGACCGCGTCCCATCGGATATGAAGAGCTGGATTTCAACCTCGGGGAGCGTTGGATACCGAAGGGGATTTACAGTCGCTTTGCTTCGTACCTGTTCCAGACCGAAGTCCGCATTTATTACACGGAGGATACCGATGACTTTTCGATCACTTGTAACGACAAAAATGTAACGATCACGGAAAAGTATGGTGTGCAGTCCCAAAGCCGGATGTACGATGGCATAGCCTTATTTAAGCACGCGCTGGTAAACACTACGCCGGATATTACCAAGAAGATCACGCTGGGCGATAAAGAAGTCAAGGTGCGGGATGTCGAGGCCATCCAGATAGCCAATGCCAAAATCGATGAAATGCGCACGGCATTCAGCGAATGGCTGCACGGACAGAACGAGGAATTCAAGGAAAGACTGACCAAGCAGTATAACGATACCTTCAACTGTTTCGTTCGGCCGCAATACGACGGGAGCCACCAGGATTTTCCCGGACTGGATCGCAAGGGGCTGGGCATCGAAGATCTCTATCAAAGTCAGAAAGATGCCGTATGGATGATTAAGCTGAATAATGGAGCAATCTGTGACCATGAAGTCGGTGCCGGGAAAACCTTAATTATGTGCACGGCGGCACAGGAGATGAAGCGGTTGGGAATGGTACATAAACCTATGATTATTGGTCTGAAGGCCAATGTCCATGAAATTGCCGAAACCTACCGGAAGGCCTATCCGCATGCCAAGATACTCTATCCCGGAAAAGCAGATTTCACACCCAAGAATCGCCTGCGTATTTTCGGGGACATTAAAAACAACGACTGGGACTGTGTGATTTTGACGCACGACCAATTCGGGATGATCCCCCAATCACCCGAATTACAGCAGGAAATTCTTCAAGCCGAGCTCGACAATGTAACAGACAGCCTCACCGCTTTGGAGGCGCAGGGCAAAGAAATTTCACGGGCGATGCTTAAAGGCGTAGTCCGTCGGAAAATGAATCTTGAAGTGAAACTGAAAAATATTGAGCATGACATTGAAAATCGAAAGGATGACGTTGTGGATTTCAAAATGATGGGCATCGATCATCTGTTCGTGGACGAAAGCCATAAATTCAAAAACCTGATTTTCAATACCCGGCATGACCGTGTAGCCGGGTTGGGCAATATGCAGGGTAGTCTAAAGGCATTGAACCTGCTATTCGCCATCCGCACCATACAGGAACGGACGGATCGGGATATGGGCGCAACATTCCTTTCCGGAACCACCATCAGCAACTCCCTTACGGAATTATACCTCCTGTTCAAGTACCTGCGCCCAAGGGCATTGAAAAGACAGGGCATCAATTGCTTTGATGCCTGGGCGGCTATTTACACCAAAAAGACAACAGATTATGAATTCAGCGTTGCTAATAACATCGTTCAGAAAGAACGTTTTCGCTACTTTATCAAAGTACCTGAACTTGCACAGTTCTATACCGAAATAACCGATTACCGAACGGCAAAGGATATCGGGATAGACCGCCCGGAAAAAAACGAAATCCTTTATAATATACCACCTAACCCGGATCAGGAAGTGTTCATCAAAAAGTTGATGGATTTTGCAAAAAGCGGAGATGCTACTTTGTTGGGACGTCCACCCCTAAGTGCGACAGAAGAAAAAGCAAAAATGTTGATTGCGACCGATTATGCCCGTAAGATGTCGCTGGATATGCGGATGGTATCAGGCCACTATGAAGACCATCCCGACAATAAGGCTTCCCACTGCGCACAAAATATAGCCCACTATTACAAACAATACCATGCACAGAAAGGAACACAGTTCGTTTTTTCCGATCTGGGCACCTACAAGCCCGGCGAATGGAATATCTATTCCGAGATCAAGCGCAAGCTCGTAATAGACCACGGTATCCCACCAGATGAGATCCGTTTTATGCAGGAGGCTACGAACGAGAAAAAGCGAAAGGATCTGATACAGTGTATGAACGAGGGAAAAATCCGGGTGCTTTTCGGTTCTACCGAGCGGCTCGGTACCGGGGTGAATGCCCAGAAGCGTGCTGTGGCCATCCATCATCTTGACATCCCCTGGCGGCCGAGTGATCTTGCCCAGCGTGACGGGCGGGCAATAAGAAAAGGCAATGAAATCGCTAAACATTTTGCCGATAACCAAGTGGATGTCATCATCTATGCTACAGAAAAAACGCTCGACAGCTATAAGTTCAATATTCTTTATAACAAGCAGCTATTCATTGACCAATTAAAAAGTAACAGGTTGGGCAAACGCACCATTGATGAGGGGGCAATCGATGAAAAATCAGGTATGAATTTTTCCGAATATGTTGCCATCCTTTCGGGCAATACCGATCTCTTGGAAAAGGCGAAACTGGAAAAACAGATTGCCGGTGTGGAAAGCGAACGGCAGGCATTCAATCGTTCTAAATTTACCGCTAAATATAAGCTGGAGAATGTGGAAACCTCAATCCAAACCGCAACCAAATTTTTAATGCGGTTTACGACCGATTGGGAAAACCTCCAAAGCCGCATCCAGCGGGAACCGGATGGAGCGGTGCGCAACCCCATTCAGCTCAACGGATTATCCACTGATGCCACTATCAAACAAATTGGTATCCAGCTCAACCAACTGTCAAAAGAAGCGAGGACTGGCGGCCAGTATGAAGAAATCGGTACACTGTACGGTTTCACACTACTCGTCAAGACCGAGATGTCCGAAAAGGAGGGCGTTGATATCCGGCAGAACCGGTTCTTCGTAATGGGTGAAGGCAACGTGAAATACAGCCATAACCACGGAATCATGGCCTCCGACCCAAAACTTGCCTCAAAAAGTTTCCTAAAAGCACTCGAAAAACTACCCGGTCTGATTGCGCAGGAACAGAAGAAAGTAAACAACCTGAAAAAAGACCTGCCTATACTCCAGGAGGTCGTACACGGCGAATGGAAAAAGGAAAAGTTGATGACTAAACTAAAGGATGAACTGGCACGCGTAGAGCGGCAGATCCAATTATCCATATCGCAAAGCGAAGAGCAGAAGCCAGAAGCAGCGGCAGAAGACACTGATCTGGCGCATAAAGCTACAATGCAAAGGCGTGTAGGTTAGATCATCTAAAATAGCAAACGTTTATTAAGCCAAAACGCTCCCATTCACTTATTCCGATAAATCCTTTTCGGCCATCAGCAATGCATTGTAGGCATTTATTATCTTTCCTGATCTCGAAAAATCAGCGAATGTTTTTTTCTTTTCTTTATCACCGGGCACGGGACATTCGATGCTATAGGAAACTCCTGACTTCAATAGGATATCCTTCACCTGTCGGGCGGTCAGGTCCGGATAGTAAGAGTACAGCAGGGCGGCTATTCCTGAAACCACGGCAGCAGCAGGGGAGGTGCCGTTGAAATTGGTGTATTTCTCCGGCTTGGGTGTAGTCGTGTAGATATCAACACCGGGGGCAAATATATCTACGCTTTCCTTACCGTAATTCGTACTGGGGCTGAGCAAACCGGCACTGATGTCATTTCCGGTGCTTCCTACCTTGATAAAATTTGAACTTAATTCTTTGCCCTTGTCGTCCATGTCATCCGGATAATTGAAAAAAGTATCGCTATCCAGGTCCATACCGTCATTGCTTGCTGATTTCACTATTAGTACATCATGCTGATCGGCATATTGAATAGCTTCGTCCACCCAGCTTTTATACAGGGAAAATTCTTTTCCAAAACTCATATTGATTACCTTGGCCCCGTTATCCACGGCATAGCGTATAGCAAGGGCAATATCCTTATCGTGTTCATCCCCGAAAGCCGAGACGCAAAGCGGCATAATCAGGAAATTATCGGAAAACCCCACGGCTCCAATATTATTAGCCCGATCAGCAGCAATCACTCCTGCAACGAGGGTACCATGATCAAGAAATCCGGCATGGCCACTTACATCATTGTTTCCATAGCGTGTGTCAGAAATGTCCGTTGGATTGTCGCCTGTGATCTCCCGTTCATTGTAATCCATATTCAATAGTTTGTCGATACGTTCGTCCGATTTGAGTTTGTACTCTTTCACATAGTCTTCAGAAATGTCATATTTGATAAGGTCCTGCATCAACACTATGTGTTCCAGAATTAAGGAGTCCTTTGTGATACTTTTCAGACTATCAAGTTTTTCAAGGTCGTACCCCGTTGGTATGAGTGCTCTTAGGGTACGGTCTGCCTGATAGTATTCTTGAAAAAGCAGATCTGCATTCCGTTTTGCATCCTTTGCATATACCATACGTTCTTGATAGGTCTGTTTTGCACGTTGGTAATTCAGGTATAAATCCTTCTGTTCCGGGGCGACATCCCGGGAGTCCACAGTCCTGAATCTGTTCGCAAAGCTTTTTACATACCGCGTATATTCATATTTCGTAAAATAGATGTTTTCTCCTTCCGGGTTTCCTAAAAAATTCCAGCCGTGCACATCATCGATATAGCCATTATCGTCATCATCTATGCCATTACCTTCGATCTCGCCGGTGTTGGTCCAGATATGGCCTTTCAAATCCTCGTGATCGGTGTCTACCTGCATATCTAATACCGCAATGATAACCTCTTCCCCCTGCCTGTCTTTCAATAATTGGCTAAATGCCCTGTCAAGGCTGGTTCCAGGGAGTGAATCATGCTCAATATCTTTATGGTGCCAGGTATGCAGCTCCGTTTCTGTCAGTGCCACCTTTTTCAAAGGTGGGTTATCCTGTTGAGGAATATAAGAAAGTGATGGCGATGGTGCACAGCACCATAAAAGAGGGAACACCAAATAAATGAGGTTCTTTTTGGGCATAAGTAAGTAGGTTTAGCAGATAAAAATAAAAAAAAATGGTTTCGGTTATACAAACCAAAACCATTTCGTCCCCAAATCCACGATAAAACTACCGCTATTTTGTAATAATAATTTTTGACTTGCCCACACAGTTGGGATGAGCAAGGTCCTGATCGGTACCATCGTTATCAGTGGTACCACCACCTGTTACATGGCGGGTATCATTCAGTTTAGCTACTGTGAATTTTTTGATCTGTAAAGCTTTTGATTTCTGTTTCATCACTGTTTGTTTATTTGGTTCGGGAGCAAACTTAGTACAAACCCAAATATATATGCCTTAAAATCAGTGATGAAAAACCCGGATTCATGAATTCCGGTTTATTTCTGAAGTTTATTTCTGTCCGGAAGCTGTCTAATGAAGTATGATAGTTTGATACCGGTGTTTTTCTGGAAAGAATTTGAAAATGAGTCTCCGGTATTGAATCCGAAATCCTTTGCAATGGCTTTGATAGTGTATTTTGCGTATTCAGGTTTTGACTTTAATTCTTCAACTGCGTAGTTGACCCTTAATCGGTTCACGTAGTTTATGAACGTTTGATTTTTACAGGCATTTACCACTTTTGAGAGATACCGCGGGTTTGTTCCCAGTGTTTTGGCCAGGGCGTGAATGCTGATCTGACTGTCCAGGAAGTCCTTGTTCCTCTCAAAATGGTCCAATCCATCCAAAATTTGTGTGATTACTTCTTCCGGAATATTGAGATCCTTTGCCTGAGCTATCTGGGTATTTGGTCCCCGATCAGCTTTGGGCATATTTATCTGCTCATTATCGTACAGGGCGTCAAAACGTTTTTTGTAGAGTTTCCTTCTTCGAAATTGATAGTAGAACAAAAAGGTCATCAATATCAGGCAGGAGGCAATGATTAGAATGATGTTTCTGAAATGGTTTTCCTTTTGTTCCAACGAATGGATGACCTTTTCTTTCGTCGATAGTAAACGTGGAATGTCGTATTCCCTCACGATATTGCTTCCCAGATAGATTTGGTTGGTATATAGAATGCTGTCCAGTTTAATAAGTTGTTTGATGTAGACCAGCTGCAGTTCGAGGTTATTATCCGATTCCGCATAGTTGATGAGGTATTCGTATGTTTCCCTCAATACCGGAAGGAGATCGTGGTTTTGCTGAAAAATGGTGTCTACTTTTTGGAAATAATGGGTAGCACTATCCCGTAGCTGCATTTGGTCGTGGATCTTTCCCCGGTAAAAGTAACCGACAGCCATGTTAGGCAAATTCCCGATTTCTTCAAAATAGGCAGTTCCCTTTTGCAAACTGTCCATTGCCAGCACGTACTTGCCTTCATAAAAGTGTGTTACACCCGTGTTGAGAATAAAGTGGTTGTATCTTCTTCTGTCTTTCAGCCGCAAAGATTCATTAATCCCCAATCGGTTATAGTGCATGGCTGAGTCCAACATATTCAGATCATTGTAGGTACTTGCCAACGCAAATATGGAAAACAGGTAATCCTGACGGTCTACAGATTCATAGTTTTTGCGTGTGTAAAGCAGATTTTCACGGTGTATTTTCAGGGCCTCTTCGTTTTCACCAATCCTGTTCTTCAGGATACCAATGCTGTAGTTGATTTTCTGTAGCAAATAAGGGTTCTCCCGTTCGGTAGCGTATTTCCTGGCAATCAGGTATTCGTTTAGTGCTTGTTGAAAAGACCTTTTATTGTAGTAATAGACTCCCTTCATAAAGTAAGCTGTGGCCGGGTAATATGCGTCATCGGGATTATGGGCCAGCAGTATTATACTGTCGCAATATTTTAATGCATTTGCGTCATCATACAGATTAACCATCAATTGGTATCCAGAGTATAGCCAGGTGGAGTCCCGCTCCCGTTTGCTTTTCTCAATGATTGCCCGGGTAATATATCTTCTTTTCAGATTGGAAGTATCGCTGCTGTAAAACCCGATGAGCTCTTCAAATGACCGATGCTTCAGCGTATCATTTTGGGCATAAATCTCGTTAAGCAGCAGAAGCAATAGTAAGCAGGTTAAGATGTGTTTCACGCTATAATGTATTGTAAGATTTATTGGGACTGGATTTCGTGAAAGGGGGGATAAATATACATAATTTCTGACGTACTATCCTTACGGTCGATATTTGATAAGCTATTTTTTTTGTATCTTACAGTCTATAAAACCATTAGACTAATAAGTTTTTTCTTATAGTTAGCATAGCCTTTTAGTCTGATGCTTAAGTAATGACCAAGCATAACCCCAATGCTATGAAACCATACAACCTAATCTTTATAGGGGATGAATTACTGTCCGATCATCCTATACACGATTGGCCTGAATGGACGTATTACCCGATATCCTTTTCAGACGAAATGCATTATTACAAATTAGCTGAAATGGAAATCCTGAGTCAGCGGGTCCATCATACCCCGTTCTATATTGATCTGGTGCAGGCCAAAGCAAATGCACTGAAATCGGTCCGTTTTGAAATTCCCAGGAGGCAATTATTTCTGTATTTTATGCTTAGCGGGCAACTTTCATTCACCAGCCCTGAAGGATGCCCCATTACACACACAGACAATAACACCTACCTTTTGCTTTATTACGATAGCGGGCATTATCTTGTAGAGGTCAGCCCTGGTCATCAAACCGCTTTGATTGTCGGTCTGGACGCAGATTGGCTGGATTCAGTCAGTGCGGGGTTTCCCGTAATCCGATCGATGTTGATGCGCTTTTTTGATGGTATTGATCCATTTGAAATGATGCATGCGCAGCGGATTGACCGTCAGGTCAAAAAATGGTTGTTTAAATTCTACAGTACCACGAAAGGTAACCCCGGTATTATTGACGGCAATATCCGGAAGTACCTATCCCATATTCTTGGCCATTACGAAACTTCACTGGCCAGGCAAAGTCATGAACTGGCGTTTATGGTAAAGCGGTACATTGATCGTAACTATCATACTCCGGAAATCACCAATGACCATCTCGCAAAAGAATTCCATGTCACCGAGCGGACCCTCCGCAACCAATTTAAGCATGATTATCAACTTACCCCGCATGAATACTGTACTTACCTGCGGGCACAAAAGCACATGCCATAATGGAGCAGGATAACCTGACTATTGAGGAGGTTTTTGTAGCCGTGGGTTATCATGATGCCAGCTCATTGCGGCGGGCTTTGCGAAAGTATCCAAATAGGAGGGAGGATGAATTTCATTGAATAGGTTTTCAATTACGGTCGCTTGTTGGTGGCAAAATACCGAAGTTTGCCCACTTTTGGGTTTGTTCAATAAAACGCCGAACTTTGAGTTGCTCCGAGCATTTGATCTGTACCTGATTGTAAAAGTACTTTTTCATTGAGCCGTAGATCTTGGTAGTATCTGCATGCTTCCACAGTGATATGAATATTTCAGCAACCAGATCTTCACTTTCTTCCAAGTCTTCCAGATAATGGCATGCGAATAAGGTAAGTTCTTTGTAGTATTTGTCAAAAAGCCGCTTAAATAAGACTTTATTCCTTTTACGTATTTCTAAAATTTCCGGATTTTCTTTCATCAGTATTCAAGGTTTGGTCAGTTTGTAAAGTATCTTATAAAAATTAAGCTTGCGGTTGCCGCCGCCACTATCCCGACAGTGATTCCGATAATAAATCGGACAAAACAACGTTCTTTCCACTCTTTCTTAAGATCGTCTGGTGTGATCTCATCCAAGTAAGATTTCATAAGTGTAATGTTTAGGTTAGTAAAAATGGTTCTGGCAGCGGTTTAAATTTACAAAATTAAAATCACATATATGTGATTGGTGTAAACTATTATTCTCGACAATTTGCCTTTTACTATTAGATGTATTGTGCGAAAAACAAAGAATATACGTTTGCTTCAGGGAATCGCGCTGGTATGCAAGGAACTCCGGGAAAAGAAAGGGGTGACGCAGGAAGACGTGAAGACCGATACGGGGATCCATATTGGCCGGATCGAGCAATCAAGATTTGATGTTACCATCGGTACCATTTTTGCGCTTAGTGTTTATTTCGAAATTTCGCTATCCGAGTTTCTGAGTAGGGTAGAACAAAAAGATACTACCCTGAGGGCGGAGGAATAGGCGTAAACAATTCTACGGTTATTTCAATTTTTTCCGGTAATATTTCAGTAGACCAAATCTCTTTTTTGCTTTAATAGTAAATTATATAGGTAGTCCCAGCCTTCGCCTATACAAGCAGTAGTGGAAAGATTCTGACAAAAATTGTTGAACTTTTACCGTTTTGGCCTTTTCCGGCCCAATTTCTCTCTTTAATTTTATACCATAATCCCACCGATCCGGCAGCCCTCCGGGATTATGGACTGCCCCATAACGTGCCACCCCAAAACGGCATGTGTCTGAACCAATTTAAAAAATCGTAAAAAATTAATTATGACAAAATTTAAATTTGCCATTGCGGCTATCGTTTTAGCCGTTGGCGTGATTGGAGCGTTTGCTTTTAGTGTAAACGAGAAAGAGCCTGTAATGGAAGTAGTACAGCAAGAGCTTTATTGGTTCTATTTAGATGGTAACGGTGATGTAATTCCACAAATGACTGAACCGGAACTACAGAGCAAAGAAAGTACAGATTGCCCTGATGAAGCAGATCCAATTTGTGCAAGAGGTTTCACTGATTTTTCTCAAAATTCATCCGGACAATATGTTCCTGATGGTAGCAATCCAGAGAATGCACTTAGTGAAGAGTAAATGCGGATTAAAGAGAAGGCGCCCGGTAGGCAGTGTTGCTTAAACTTAGCGGCGCCTTTTCATTACCCATCACAATTCATTTCGGTCTTTTATCACTAACACTTTTAAAAGAGATTTTTTTGGCACCAAAACTAAATTATAGATACTTAATTCTGAGTTTAATTTCGCAGTATCATCAGTATATTTTGCGAAAGCAATCTGCATATTGATATTATCTTTATATCCAGTCTCATCAAATATGATTGGTAAATTTCTCCCTCGCTGCGTCAGTTCTTTAGATAAAGTTATCATTGGCATGTTGGCGATTTGTAAACTATCGTTTGCGCGATCGACTTTCGGAGCAATATGACCACGTATGCTTTTTCCAATGGGTTTATTTTTGTTAATTCTAACCAAAGCGAGACATTCAACTTCCCTAACATCAATTTCAGACTTAACTTGGAGAAAGAAATCTAAATCATCTATTGCCTTTTCAAGCGCTTGTTTTCTGGTGTATGATGGAGGGAGGTTTAATTCATAACAATAACGATATCTGTGGCTATATTCTTCTACCTTATAGATGTCGGTTGGAACAGGCCAGTTTTTTATTTTTTCTTTACTACATTCAATTAATACACGTTTTTTTAAGTAATCCATCTCAAACATTTGCTTTAGGTTGATGTCCATTTCTATTTCGTGGGACAAATGACCATAAAACTCAGTATACATTTGTAGGGCGTTCCTATTCCGTAATGAAAAAAAATGTTCGGACGACGATGACCATATAAGAGACCTATTTCTGATATGAGGTTTATATCGTGTAAATAGAGATCTAACCGTGAACGAAGTGTCATTACCTCCATTTCCAAAAACTAAAAGAGGTTTTGATTCATCGAATGCTGGATCGAGATATTTTAAGGGAAGCTTCACATTTTCGCCATGTAAAATCCTCTGGATAATTTTATGATTGACGGGGCGGGAGCCTGTAATTGCCATAATAATCCCTTCTTGATTGATCCAAACTACATGAGAGATAGTTTTAAAATAGAATTGTCTGGTCATGAGGGAGTCGTCAACGACAGTAGGAAGGTATATTTCTCTTCCGAAATCTTTACGCTTCTTGTAGAATTTTTTTATAACATCTTCTGACTCATTAAGGGCAATGGGTAGTATTTGTATTGCGTCGCCAAATTCTGCTTGGAGGCTCTGCATTTTTGGGAAGTTTTCCACGCAACTTTTGCACCAGGTCGCCCATATATCCAATATGAGCAGCTTGCCCCGAAAATCCGAGGGTTTTACCAAGCTATCAGTATAATTAAACATTTTCATAGAAATGTCTGGAATGGTGTCGCCGATCGTAAGGTATCTTTTTTTTGATATAGTAACTCCTTGTGCTACTGATTTTTCGGTCCTGATTGATAGTATAGCACTAAGTATGGAAATAGTAAAGTATTTGAATATGCTACCGTTCATTCTGCTCGATATTAGGGTTAAGAGAAATTACTTCTTGTGGAATAGGTAAAGTGTACCGTTTGTCATTGGGAGGTAAGGAATATGTTTCGCCATGTACGGTTCGTGTAAGCGTTTTGGCAAAACGACTATCCAGATTTAGTCGACGCAAATCCGTCCAACGAGTGCCCCGCATCAATAATTGCTTCCGGCGTTCTTCCAGTATGATATCTAAAGCCTCCTCTGCGTTAGATACTACGATAGATTCGTACAAATTTGTCTCCCATCGGGTCTCTAACAATTGATTCAGAGTACTTATGGCAGCTTCAGTCTCTCCCAATCGGGCATGACATTCCGCTTTGGTCAACATTATCTCATCTGTAGCCAAGCCACTAAAGTGTTGAGTCCCTCCGGTATAAGAACCTCTCCATACCTTATAGTTATTTGGCTCACGAAAAAATAATTGTCTTCTTAAATCATTCAACTGATAGGATTGATAGAGGTGGTCAATTATTGCATACGATGGCCCTAAAATATACGTTTGTCTTACCATGATAGAATGAAATATTACTTCTTCGTTGAATAATGGAAATGGTCTGGTAATCGTGGAGTCGAGTTGTGAATAATTCAGTAAATAATCATGGTATTTCAAGCACGAATCAGCATATCTTAATGCTTCTTCATAGTCCTGCATGACCAAATGAGTTTTGGACATTAAGGCAAATGCAGCCGGTCTTGATGGCCGTGTCTTGTACAACGGCGTATTAGGAAGCAATGGTACAGCTTTCTGAAGATCATTTTTTATCTGATCGTATGTTTGTTGTACTGTTGATCGACTTATGGCTTCATTAACGTCTGGCTGAAGCCGAAGTGGGATACCTAAGTCTGTTCCAGCGGACTCCCTCATATACTGAGGAGCGAATACCTGCGCTAAATGATAAAACATATAAGCCCGATAAAATAGAGCACTTCCTTTAATGTTGTTCCAACTTTCTTGCTCTACAGGGTTTTTGGGGGGATCTCTTCAATTCCATCCAATGCAATATTGGCATACAACACTGCACGGTAGGGAAAACTCCAATCTTTTGAGTTTGTACCTGAATATATCTCCTTAGCCCAAATATATGCGTTTCGTTCATATTGATATGAGGCATCAAAATTTGCATCTGTTACCCAATAATCATCTGTTCCTATGTGTCCGATATTGGGTGTAACACCAAAACTGCTTCCTCCGTTAAAGGTGTTATCATGGTCTAATAAAGCTTGGAAGTCTTCCAAGGTTGATGGTACCACTTGAGATTGGTCAGGTCGAGTATTCAGGAAATCACTTTTACTACATGATACATACAAAAGGGAATATAATATCACTATGAAATATATTCTTATAAATTTCTTTTCCATTGCTATTGCTCGTGTCATATATTAGAACTGAAAATTTACTCCAAAAGCGATGCTTCGGCCCGGACGAGGGTTATTAATAAAATAGGGATCAATAGCTTTTTTATTTGACGTCCACAAAAGCCCGATGTTAGTTGCATAAGCGTAAACCCGTACCTGTTCAATAGGAATATTGAAGCTTGGTTTGGGCTGAAAGATGTAGCTTAATTGAATGTCTTCCCATCGGATATGGCTACCATTCTCTACCAGTATTTCAGAGGAACCGTAAAAGGCGTCCCGTTGTGAGTTAACAGGGTAAACAAATGATGGGACTGTGGTACGGCTTTCATCACCTGCCTGTTGCCATCGATCTGCATAATCACCATGACCTGTCCAAGTATTTAAAAGTGAGTAATAGCTGATTGAAGGACGCCTGAAGAAATATCCATACTTATAACTGATGTTGAAAGAAAGTGATAACGATTTGTAGCTGATCGTATTCCGGAACGCTCCAAATGTAGTGGGCTGCGCGTTTCCATGATAAACCATACTGTCCAACGGCGTATTGTTGGTGATTCCTGAATAATCACCTGTGATTTCTCCTCCCAAATACCCCAATGGGTCACCATTTGAACCATCCAGTCCAGCCCAGGGATAGCTAAAGACAGAAAAAACAGGTTTACCTATTGCAGGATTAATAGACCATGAAGCTATGGATAGATAATCACCGCCGTTGGTGCTGACCGGCATGTAAAAGTCTGTTATTTGCGAGGTCGAATGACTGAACATTAGATTCCCATTCCAACCAATTACCTGTGATTTTACCTGTGTATTCAACTCAAAATCAATCCCGCTACCTTTCATGGATGCCACATTTCCATAAAAGTAACTTTCCGCATTGTTATCACTTAGACCTAATGTGGGGTCTATGGGGGCTTCTGCCAAAAGATCAACGGATCGCTTTTGGTAGTATTCTATCCTGCCATTGATTACGTTATTCTTGAAACCGAAATCCAACCCTGCATTCAGTTGTCGGGTTCTTTCCCAACGCAACTCTTCGTTAGGTGGATTCTGTAACATCGCGGTTCTTGCAGGAGTGGTAACCGCCCCAAAATATGTGATTACTGTCTCCGCGGACGTAATTCGTGAGATGTTTCCGTTATAACCATAGGAAAGCCGGAATTTAAGCAATGGCAGCCAACCGAGACTGTAGAATGGTTCATTGTTGAGTTGCCATGCCCCTCCGACTGACCATAAGGGGGTACCTTTCTGATTGGTCGCGACTCCGAATAGATTAGCTTCATCCTTTCGGGCACTTAAAGAAAGTGAGTAGCGTGTCGAATAGGTATAGAGTAGATTAGTATAATAGGAAATGAAATTGTCGGTTGTTTTTGAGATGTTAGCCAGATTACTGATTCTCAAGGTTCCAAAACCATCGTATTTCGGAAATCTCGTAATGAAATCGACCTGCGGGGCTACTGCGCTAAAATCCTCGTCATATCCATATAAACGATAGGCTTTTCCGGAATTTACATTGCTCCTGATCTCCCAACCGGCAATGCCGTTAAAACTGTGCCGTTCTCCATCCCAATTCTTATTTGCATTGATTTGAACCCGTCCTTGATGGGAATTCAGTTCATTGTCCCGAAAATCGGCAATCCCACCTAACGGTATCGGTCTTGTAATGACCCCTGTTGTCGGATCAACCTGTGTAATAATATTTATGGCATCTCTTGTAAAATACGACTGTTCCGAATAAATGGTTGAGCCAGCAGTCATGGCATTTTTCGTATTGGTATTTTGCGTCTGCACTTAGCCAGTCATTAATTTGATATTGGATGCCTCCATTTAAACAGTTAGTCCTTGATTTTTGACTGTCTTCTTACTTTATCTATATCATCAAAAGGCCGCATTTCCCAATTGAGTAAACCCGCATTTTCCGCATTCATCAGGAACTCTTTTCGATGTTGATCCATGTATACTGGTAGTGCTTCTCCTTTTTCTCCCACCAATTGGGCGTACGGATAATATTTCTTAACCCAGATTGAAATCCTATACCGGTATTCGATCCGCTGGTGTTATTATTTTGCACGTAATTTAGACCTACAGAAATTATCAAATCTTTGGTAACCTTAAACTCGTTTTGCGTGCGAAGGCTCAAGCGATCTGTATTTGCTCCGACAAGTGATTGGCGGTTTTTGTCGTATCCTCCCGAAAAGTAATAATTAACCCTATCTGAATTGCCGCTAACATTGAGAGCGTATTGCTGGTTTATGCCTGACTGATAAAAGTGGTCATTCAAATCATTACGCACGTCATATTGCTTCATGGATTTCGATTTGCGCCATCCCTTCCGACTCGGTGATGGTGCCCGCATCGACTGATTCAAGTAGTGATACTACGG
>JACADM010000068.1_pt1 | contig 66856 bp, 70 predicted proteins | sample 7512371 | NCBI WGS metagenome assembly JACADM01 (sample SAMN14389041, study PRJNA612141) | algae metagenome | isolation source: non-axenic algae culture | place: India: Navi Mumbai | collected 2017-01
CCTTCTGGACAAGCACGGTCGCGACCGGGACGCGGCCCTTGTCGAGCTGCGCCTCGATGACGATGCTTCGGCAGTGCGGCTCGGGTTGGCCTTGAGCTCCAGAACCTCGGACTGCAGCAGGATCATCTCGAGCAGCTTGTCGAGATTGAGCCGCTTCAGCGCCGAGACTTCGACGTCGATCACGTCGCCGCCCATCGACTCCACCACGATATCCTCGCGCAGGAGGTCGGTGCGCACGCGGCTCGGATCGGCCGACGGCTTGTCGATCTTGTTGATCGCCACGATGATCGGGACGCCGGCCGCCTTCGCATGAGCGATGGCTTCCTTCGTCTGCGGCATGACACCGTCATCGGCCGCCACCACCAGGATGACGATATCCGTGGCCTTGGCGCCGCGGGCACGCATCTGGGTAAAGGCGGCGTGGCCCGGGGTGTCGATGAAGGTGATCTTGTGACCGCCCTGCTCGACCTGGTAGGCGCCGATGTGCTGGGTGATGCCACCGGCCTCGCCCTGCACCACGTTGGATTGGCGCAGCGCGTCGAGCAGCGACGTCTTGCCGTGGTCGACGTGGCCCATGATCGTGACGACCGGCGGACGCGACTCGAGCGCATCGTCCGCATCGGCAGCCGAGAACAGGCCTTCCTCGACGTCGGATTCCGACACGCGCTTGACCGTATGGCCCATCTCCGAGGCGATCAGCTCCGCCGTGTCGGCGTCGATCACATCGTTGATCTTGAGCATCTGCCCCTGCTTCATCAGCAGCTTGATCACGTCGACGGCACGCTCGGCCATGCGGTTCGCGAGCTCCTGGATGGTGATCGCCTCGGGCAGAATCACCTCGCGGGAAATCTTCTCGCGCACCACCTGCTGGCCGGCCCGACGCTCCTTCTCGCGGCGGCGACGCAGCGAAGCGAGCGAACGGCTGCGCCCCTCGTCGTCGCCGGTGGCGGAGGAGATGGTCAGCTTCGAGCGGCGGCGATCGTCGGCGCCGGGGGTCTTTGCCGGCGGACGTGCCGGCGCGACCTTGGCGCGCTTGACAGCCTTCACGCCGCCCTTGCGGGCGTCGTCGTCGTCTTCGCCGGCACGGCGCGCAGGAGCGGCCGCAGGCGCTGCGGCGGGCTTGCGGGCCGCGTCGTCGCGGGCAGCCGGTGCCGGTGCGGAGGTCGAAACCTCGCCGACGGCAGCCGCGATGGCGCTGGCCGCATCCGCAGCCGTCACCTTCTCGCGGGTGTCCTCGTCCTTCTTGCGCTCGGCCTCTTCGGCGGCGCGAAGGGCGGCCTCCTCGGCCTCCCGCTTGGCGCGTTCCGCCTCTTCGACCTTGCGGCGCTCTTCCTCGATGGCGCGCAGGCGCTCTTCTTCTTCGCGACGCTTGCGGTCTTCCGCATCGCGGCGCTGTGCCTCGATCAGGGCCTGCTGACGGGCAGCGGCCTCATCTTCGGTGAGGGTGCGCAGGATGTTGCCGCCACGCGGACGCTGCGGTGCCGGCTCGGCACGACGCTGCGGGACCGGCTGCGGCTCGACATCGGGCCGCCGCTGCTGCGGCGCCGGGGCGCGCGGCGCCTCGGCCTCGGCCTCGGGCTTGCCGCCCTCGCCCGGCAGGACGACGCGGCGCTTCTTCTTCTCCACCACGACCGCCTTGGTGCGGCCATGGGAGAAGCTCTGACGGACCGTGCCCTGTTCAACGCCGGAGCGTTTCAGGCCCAGTGTCTTGCGCTCCATGCTGATCGTCTTGTCGCCGGGGTTTTTCGTTTCGCTCATATCGCCTTCAGTCCTGGATCACCGCACTGCCCGCACCGTCGTTCGCAACCGGATCGCCGAGCGTTCCGGCGACAGGGTCGCTGCCGGAACCGGTACGGAAACGCTCCAGTTCCTCAACCCGGACGAGAGCGTTCTCGCCTGCCCGGCCTGCAAGCAGTGCAGCATGTATCACATTTGACCGACCCAATGCCAAATCCAATTGAGCCGATGTAAAACAGCCGATGAGCCGGCAACCGCCGGTATCGGCAAAGCGCGCCCGCGCGATTGCCGCGAGCTTTCTGGCCCCGTCGTCGCCGCCATCGCGCGCCTGGACGAGACCTATGACATCCTGCCCGCGCACCGCTGCCTCAACCTTCGCGAAGCCGCTGACGACCTCGCCGGCCTTTCGGGCAGAGACAACGCATTGAGCGCGGACCGCTCGATGAGGGCATCGACCTGGTCTGCCAGGTCGCCCTCCACCCGCACGGACCCATCCTTGAGCGCGCGCGAAAACACTTTCTTCTTCTGGGCCTCGGCGACCGACTGGCGGCTCGCCGTGATCCAGACCCCCCGGCCCGGCAGCCTGCGCCGCAGGTCGGGACGATGTTGCCGTCCGGGCCCGCGACGAAACGGATCATCTCGTCCACCGGACGCACCGCGCGGGTCAGCGCGCAGCTTCGTTCCAACGGCTCGTTTCGTCTCGGCACCCGTATCGCTCCGCCGGTCGTGTCGGCCCCGGCTCAGCCAGGGTCAGACCTCGTGCACCACGCCGGTCGCAGCAACGACGCCCGACTCGTTCCCGTCCTCGCCATCCTCGGCTTCGGACGGCTCTTCTTCCGCGGCCAGATCGGCCTCGGTGATCCAGCCCGCCTCGATGCGCGCGGCCATGATCATTTCCTCGGCCTCGGCGCGGCTGATGTCGAACCCGGTCAGCGCACCTTCGTGGCGCGTGACCTCGCCATTGGCGCGTTCGGTCCATCCGACGAGATCGTCGGTGGCGCAGCCGGCCAGGTCCTCGACGGACTTGACGCCGTCCTTGCCGAGCGCGACCAGCATGGCCGTCGTCAGGCCGTTGATGTTGCGGAGGTCGTCGGAAACGCCAAGTTCGCGGCGTTCCTCGTCGAGCTTCGCCTCGATCTCCTCGAGATATTCGCGGGCACGTGCCTGGATCTCGTCGGCGGTCTCCTCATCGAAGCCCTCGATCGTGGCGACCTCTTCGCGCTCGACATACGCCACTTCTTCCACCGAGGCAAATCCTTCGGAGGCGAGAAGCTGGCCGACGACCTCGTCGACGTTCAGCGCTTCCATGAAGAGCTGCGTGCGATCAGTGAATTCCTTCTGGCGACGCTCGGACTCATCATGCTCGGTCATGATGTCGATCGCCCAGCCGGTCAGCTGGGACGCGAGGCGCACATTCTGGCCGCGGCGGCCGATGGCCAGCGACAGTTGCTCGTCCGGCACCACCACCTCGATACGCTCCGCATCCTCGTCGAGGACGACCTGGCCACCTCGGCCGGCTGCAGCGCGTTGACGATGAAGGTCGCATGATCCGGGTTCCACGGAATGATGTCGATCTTCTCGCCCTGCAGCTCGCCGACGACCGCCTGGACGCGGCTGCCGCGCATGCCGACGCAGGCGCCGACCGGATCGATGGAGCTGTCCTTGGAGATGACGGCGATCTTGGCGCGCGAGCCCGGATCGCGGGCGACCGCCCGGATCTCGATGACGCCGTCATAGATCTCCGGCACTTCCTGGGCGAACAGCTTCGCCATGAACTGCGGATGGGTGCGCGACAGGAAGATCTGCGGGCCGCGCTGCTCGCGCCGCACGTCGTAGACATAGGCACGGATGCGGTCGCCGTTGCGGAACAGCTCGCGCGGGATCAGTTCGTCGCGGCGCACGATGGCCTCGCCGCGGCCCAGATCGACGATCACGTTGCCGTATTCGACGCGCTTGACCACGCCGTTGACGATCTCGCCGATGCGATCCTTGAACTCGTCGTACTGGCGGTCGCGCTCGGCCTCGCGCACCTTCTGCACGATCACCTGCTTGGCCGACTGGGCGGCGATGCGGCCGAAGTCCAGCGGCGGCAGCGGCTCGGCGATGTAGTCGCCGATCTGCGCCATCGGGTTGCGGCGCAGGGCCTCTGCCTTGTCGATCTCGGTCGAGGAGTTCTCGACGCTGTCGACGACCAGCAGCAGGCGCTGCAGCTTGATCTCGCCGGTGCGCGGATTGATCTCGGCGCGCACTTCGGTCTCGGAACCGTAGCGCGAGCGCGCGGCCTTCTGGATCGCGTCTTCCATCGCAGCGATCACGATGCCGCGATCGATCGTCTTTTCGCGCGCGACCGCATCCGCGATCTGCAGCAGCTCCAGCCGGTTCGCACTGATTGCCATCTCAGTCCACTCCTCTCGCGCCGGTCTCGCCGGCGCTTCCTGTCATCTGGAAGGGCATGGCCGCTTCCCTCGGAATTCCGTTTCCTCTCGCCCGCAACGGCGGATCAGTCCTTGTCGGCCCCGTTGGCGGACGCCTTGCGGCGCGCCGCCTTGTCCGCCTTCAACGCCGCCTCGACGAGCTCGTCGGTCAGCACCAGGCGAGCCTCGGCGATGTCGGCGAGCGCAAGACGCACGTCCGGCTCGCCGTCGTCCGGCAGGTCCTCGAGACGCAGCACCAGATCGCCATCCTCGATGGCCCGGATCTCGCCGCGGAAGCGCTTGCGGCCGTCGCGCGGCACGGCAAGCTCCAGCTTGGCGAAATGCCCGCGCCAGCGCTCGAAATCCACGGCGCGCACCAGCGGCCGGTCGATACCGGGCGAGGAAATCTCCAGATTGTACTCGCGGTCGATCGGATCCTCGACGTCGAGAATCGGGGTGACCGCACGGCTCACCGCCTCGCAATCGTCGACGGTCATCGTGCCGTCGGGACGCTCCGCCATGATCTGCAGGGTCATACCGTCGACGCCGGACAGCTTGACGCGCACGAGCTGGAATCCCAGATCGACGATCGCCGGCTCGAGCATGGCCGCGATGCGTGCCTCCAGTCCGTTTTCCCGGACGATCCGCGTTTCCTGGTCCAACTCTGTCTCCCCGTGGGGCCAAAGGGCATTCGCCAAAACAAAAAGAGCGGGTCCCCGGGAGGGCCCACTCTCATACTGCTCATGCGAGCCGCTAGAGAATTTAAGTAGGTTCACTATACGCGGATAGCGGCCAAACGCAAGAAAATTCGCCCGCCGACCGGATTCCGCACCCCTGCGCTACAGCCTTCGGAACTCGAGATAGTGGCCTTTGCGCCCCTCCCGATAGGCCTTCGCCTCGTAGCGCGTGCCCGACCAGGGCTGCCAGGGAACCAGCCAGTCGGACGCCCCTTCCGCCGTCCATTCGAAGGCCGGATGGGGTGAGCAGGCGGGCCAGCGTCCAGTCGACATAGGTGTCGATATCGCTGGCGAACCGGTACAGCGCGCCGGGCTTCAGCACACGTGCCATGCGGTCGAGATTGACCGGATTGACGAAGCGCCGCTTCCAGTGCCGGCGCTTGGGCCAGGGGTCCGGATAGAGCTGGTAGATGCCGTCGAGCGAGGCGTCCGGCAGCCAGTCCAGCAGCTTGATCGCATCGTCGCCATAGACCCGGACATTGGCGAGCTCCTGCGTCTCGATCTCGACAACGGCCTTGGCCAGGCTGCTGACGAAGGGCTCGGCGCCGATGAACCCGGTCGCCGGCAACCGCTGCGCCTCATGCAGCAGATGCTCGCCGCCGCCGAAGCCGATCTCCATCCAGACCGTATCGACCTCGCCCGAAAACAGGTCCCTCGGGTCCTGCGGCGCGGGCAGCGCCAGATCCGGCTGCAAGCGCTGGAGCGCGGCCTCGAAGACCTCGCGCCGCTGCGCGCGCAGCGGCTTGCCGACGCGGCGGCCGAAGAAGGAGCCCTTGCTATGGTCCGTCATGTGCGTGCAGGTCCGGAAACATACGTCCCGGCTGGCGCATCACGGCGCGCATCGGGGCGGCAGAAACGAAGTCCGCCCGGCACGCAGGTGCCGGGCGGGATGGCTGGCCGGGGCCTTGCGGCCCGGCGCGATATCAGGCGACGGCGTCGCGCAGCGCGTGCACCAGGTCGATCTTCTCCCAGGAGAAGCCACCGTCCTCCTCCGGCTCGCGGCCGAAGTGGCCGTAGGCAGCCGTGCGGGCGTAGATCGGCCGGTTGAGCTGGAGGTGCTGGCGAATGCCGCGCGGGGTCAGGTGCATCACCTCGCGCAGGGCCTTTTCCAGCTTCGCTTCCTCGACCTTGCCGGTGCCGTGCAGGTCGACATAGACCGACAGCGGCTCGGCGACGCCGATGGCGTAGGAGAGCTGGATGGTGCAGCGGTCGGCAAGGTTCGCCGCGACCACGTTCTTGGCCAGATAGCGGGCCGCGTAGGCGGCCGAGCGGTCGACCTTGGTCGGATCCTTGCCCGAGAAGGCACCGCCGCCATGGGGAGCGGCACCGCCATAGGTGTCGACGATGATCTTGCGGCCGGTCAGGCCGGCGTCGCCGTCGGGACCGCCGATGACGAAGGCACCGGTCGGGTTGACGTGCCAGGCCGTGTCCTTGGTCACCCAGCCGCCCGGCAGCGCCGTGACGATATAGGGCTCGACGATGGCGCGGATGTCATGGGAGGTCAGCTTGGGATCGAGGTGCTGGGTCGACAGTACGATCGAGGTGACGCCGACCGGCATGCCGTTCTCGTAGCGCACGGTGACCTGGCTCTTCGCGTCCGGCCCGAGCGCCGGCTCCTTGCCGGTCTTGCGGGCTTCGGCGAGCAGACGGAGGATCTTGTGCGAATAGTAGATCGGCGCCGGCATCAGCTCCGGCGTCTCGCGGCAGGCGTAACCGAACATGATGCCCTGGTCGCCAGCGCCTTCGTCCTTGTTGTCGGCAGCGTCGACGCCCTGGGCGATGTGGGCCGACTGGGCGTGCAGATGGACGGCGATGTCGCAGGCCTCCCAGTGGAAGCCCTCCTGCTCGTAGCCGATGTCGCGGATGGCCATGCGGGCCAGATGCGCGATGTATTCGTTGGTGATCGTCGCCGGACCACGGGTTTCACCCGCGATCACGACACGGTTGGTGGTTGCCAGCGTTTCGCAGGCAACGCGCGCTTCCGGCATCTCGGAGATGAAGGCATCGACGACCGTATCGGAGATGCGATCGCAAACCTTGTCCGGATGGCCTTCCGACACGGATTCGGAAGTGAAGAGATAATCTTGACGAGCCACGTTCAACCGTCCTTCTGGGAAGAATAGAAAGAAGCGGCAGGGACCCCGCCGCCACGCACGACACATGCCAGCGAAGACGACGGCTCGTCAAGCCATGCGGGCGCGCAACCCGCGGCGGCGCGCGTGCGCCGCAGGACCAAGCGGCCTTGCGGACGGACGAAGACGGCTGCGCCGGCCTGCCCGTCCGTGCGGCAGATCAGGGAGTGCTCAGACCTCTTCGCCGGCCAGCGCGCGAACGAGATCCACCACGCGGCGACGCACCTTGGCGTCTTCGATCCGCACGAAGGCCTTGTTCAGCGACAGGCCTTCCGAGGAGGACAGGAAGTCGACCACGTAGGATGCCGGCTTGGCCTCGCCGAAGCCGCTCGCGTCCTCCGGCGTGCCCGGCGCGTCCTCGAAGAAGAAGGCGACCGGCACCTTCAGGATCGTGGCAATGTGCTGCAACCGCTGGCGCCGATGCGGTTGGTGCCTTTTTCATACTTCTGAATTTGCTGAAATGTGATACCAAGGCTCTCGCCAAGTTTTTCCTGGCTCATTCCAAGCATCATACGACGCAGTCGCACGCGGCTTCCAACATGCACGTCGATGGGGTTCGGTGCCTTCTTGCTGCTCATGTTCGTCTTCTTTCCGGCTCTTTCGAATGCTGTGACCATACTTACTTTACCCAGCGTTTCTTTATTCGATCCCAGACACTCTCGCCGGATACGTGTATCCGCACATCAGAACATCGAGAAAGAACCGACGCCGGTTCACAGGGTTGCAACCTGTTCTACGCAACAAGCTGCCCCGGTTGTTATGATGCCGTGCCGCCTGCCAGCCCGTCAATCATTACGCGCATATCCTAAGTAACGCGTTATCAGGAGGGTGCCAAGAAAAACTATCAGGAAAATTGACAATGCCGTCTCGCCATATAGTGCAAATGACCCTGCGGAAATCGCAGAAGGAAGGCGCGTGTCGATCGTCGCAGCTTCCATCAGCGGGCGCATGTCCAGCACGCGGCCATAGGCATCGACAACTCCTGATATGCCTGTGTTGGCGGCCCGCACAACCGGAAGCCCCTGCTCGACCGCGCGCATGCGCGCTTGCACGAAATGCTGGCGCGGCCCCGGCGTGTCGCCGAACCAGGCATCATTGGTAACATTGAGAAGAAAACCCGGCCTGCCATCGCGCGAGGTCGCGGCCTGCGGGAAGATGGCCTCGTAGCAGATCAACGGCAGGAATGCGGGGCCGGCGACCGGTTCCAGCGTGCGCTGACGGAAGCCGGCGCGGAAGGTTCCGGGCAGTTCCACCAGCTTGGTGAGGCCGACCGTCTCCAAGAGATCGCCAAACGGCAGGTATTCGCCGAAGGGCACCAGACGCACCTTGTCGTAGGCGTCGCGGATCGTGCCTTCCCCATCGATGACGAAGACCGAGTTGTAGAACACCCGCTTGCCGGCATCCTCGACACTGGCCCGGATCGCTCCGGTCACCAGCGTGTCCTCGCCGCGCAGCAGGTCGGCGATGGCGGCCAGCGCCTCCGGGGCTTCGGTCAAGAGGAAGGGCGGTGCGGATTCCGGCCAGATCACCAGGCGCGGCAAGTCGGCATCGCCTTCCTCGCCCTGCCAGGGGGCGCGGCTCGCCTCCAGATAGGTCTGGAAGACCCGTGCCCGGTTTTCCGGCTGCCACTTTTCTTCCTGCGGGATCGACGGCTGCACCACCCGGATGGCGATCTCCTCGCCTTGCGACACGGGCGCGAGCGACAGGCGTGCGGCACCATAGCCGGCAACTGCGGCCAGCAACGCCAGCGAGACGACACCCATGCGCCGCCCGCCGCGCGTGCCGTCGGCAAAGCCGGCGAGACCGCAGAAGATCGTCGCAACGAGGAGGCCGAGCCCGTAGACGCCGACCAGCGCCGCCGGCTGCATCAGGACGGTGTAGTCGCCGAAGGCATAGCCCCACAGGTTCCAGGGAAAGCCGGTGAGCACATGGCCGCGCAGCCAGTCGGCGAGCGTCAGCACCAGCGCCAGAAGCAGCAGACGGTCCGGGCCGTCGCGCCAGGCGAGAGCCGCAACCAGCGTCGCAAGTCCGGTGAACAGCGCCAGGCCCGCCGGCAGCAGCACGACCGCGAAAGGGATCATCCAGGCAAAGACATCCGCCTCGACGAGGAATGCCCGGCCGATCCACCACAGGCCCGCCAGATGGAAGCCGAAGCCGAACCACCAGCCGATCGCAAGGCCCGGCCGCAGACGGCGTGACCAGCCCATCTCGTCCGAGATCGCGCCGTCCAGCAGCCAGACCAGCGCCGGCATCGACAGGGCAAGGACCGGAAACAACCCGAAGGGCGGCATGGCGAAGGCGGCGATGGCACCGGCGGATGCTGCCAGCAGCCAGCGTCGCCAGCCATGAGCGAGAAGGAAAACCTGTGCGAGGCGCAGCACGGTGTCGGCTCCTGCTTTGCGCATCGGGATGGTCCGCGATGCAACGGAAAGGCGAATCAGTCGCCCGTCACCGGACCATTCCCGGCGCCCCCGCGCCGGTCAAGTAACGCGAAGGCCGCGCCCTGCACCGGATGGCACATGGCGCGGCCTGCAAGGGATGAGGATCACGATCGCGTGTTCGCGGCCTAGTTGGCCGCCTCCGGCCGGCGCAGGCGCCGGCGCGTTTCCGTGAGGCGGGCCTCGGGACGCCGCGCCCGGATCCGCAGACGCTTGATGCGGCGCGGGTCGGCGTCGAGCACCTCGAACTCGTAACCGGGAAACTCGCGGGCGGCGAGCAGCTCGCCGCGCACCGGAACACGTTCCGACCAGGGTGAATACCAGACCGCCGAGCGTGTCGACCTCCTCGGCAAGATCGCCGAGCTGGAAGTCGGTCCCGACCGCCTCCTCGACTTCCTCGACCGGAACTCGCGGATCTGCGACCCAGACGCCGTCGGCGACCTTCTGGATCATCGCCTCCTCGTCCTCGTCGTGTTCGTCCTCGATGTCGCCGACCACGGTCTCGACGATGTCTTCCAGCGAGACGAGGCCTTCGGTGCCGCCGTATTCGTCGATCACCAACGCCATCTGCACGCGGTCGGCCTGCATCTTCGCCATCAGGTCGGTCGCGGCATGGATGGCGGCACGAAGAGGACCGGACGGATCAGGTTGGCCTCGGCCAGCGGCAACGAAAGATCGACCCGCGTCAGGTCGAAGAGCTGCGGCTCGTTGCTCGCCGGCGCCTCGCTGGCGTCCGTCGTCTTGGCCTCGCCGTTGCGCTGGTCCTCGCGCTTGTCTTCAGGCGTCGCGCGGCCGACGAAATAGGCCATAAGGTCCTTTATGTGGACCATGCCGCGCGGGTCGTCGAGGCCGTCGTGATAGACTGGCATGCGGGAGTGGCCGCTCTCGCGGAACACGTCCATCAATCGGGACACGGTGACGGTGTCCTCCACCGCGTCGATGTCGGCGCGCGGCACCATGACATCCTCCACCCGCACCTCGCGCAGGCGCAGGATGTTGGACAACAGGATGCGCTCTTCGGGTGTGAAGCTCGCGCTGTCGTCGGCCTCGCGGGCCAGTTCGTCCTGGAGATTCTGGCGCAGCGTGCCCGCACCGTTGCCCGGTCGCCGCAGACCGGCAAACCGTTTCAGGGCATCGGACCACACGCTGCTGCGCAGCGATCGCTGCGGTTCGCCGTCGGTCTGGGCGGCTTCTGCCGCCGCTCCTGCTGCCGCATTTTGCGACGCCGGAGTGTCGGTCGTACTTCGGACCTCTGTATCATTCATATCGATTTTCACGCCCGCTCACACGGGCGTCTCGCTCTCCGTTTCGGTGCCGGACACCAGAGGGTCCCGGTAAGGGTCTGCAATACCCAGAACGGCCAGAATGCGCCGCTCCAGGGCTTCCATCTCCTCGGCTTCGTCCTCCATTTGGTGATCGTAACCGAAAAGGTGAAGGAATCCATGCGCAACAAGATGTGTCACGTGGTCGGAAAATGCGATCTCGAGCTCCCCGGCCTCGCGCGCAACCGTCTCGCGGGCCAGGATGATGTCGCCGAGAAGCGGACCGAAGGGCGGCTCTTCCTCGTCTCCGCCCGGGAAGGACAGGACGTTGGTCGGCGCATCCTTGTCGCGCCAGTCGCGGTTGAGCTCGCGCACGCGCGCATCGTCGGCAAAGACGACCGAGAGCTCCGCACCCTCGACCAGCTCCAGCTCCGCCTCGCGGCAGGCCACCCCGACGACCCGCGCGACAAGCGCTTCCAGCTCGTCTTCGCCCGGCCAGCCGTCGGCCTCGACGGCAACGTCGATCTCCGGCACCACGCCTTCGGCCTGGCTCATGTCGCCGGGCCCCGCCGCGGGGACCGCCGTGCCGCTTCGGCTGCAGCCTCGGCCGCATCGCGCTCGGCACTCGCCTCGCGGCCCGCATCGTCGTAAGCGCGCACGATACGGGCGACGAGCTCGTGGCGCACCACGTCGACCTCGGTAAAGCGCACCTGCGCCACGCCCTCGACGCCTTCCAGCAGGCCCAGCGCCTCGCGCAGGCCCGACTTCTGGCCCGGCGGCAGGTCGACCTGGCTCGGATCGCCGGTGACGATCATCCGGGAGTTCTCGCCAAGGCGCGTCAGGAACATCTTCATCTGCATCGTGGTGGTGTTCTGGGATTCGTCCAGAATCACAACCGCGTTGGAGAGGGTGCGCCCGCGCATGAAGGCGAGCGGCGCCACCTCGATCATGCCGGACTGCAGGCCGCGCTCGACCTTTTCCGCCGGCATCATCTCGTAAAGCGCGTCGTAGAGCGGGCGCAGATAGGGGTCGACCTTCTCCTTCATGTCGCCGGGCAGGAAGCCGAGCCGTTCGCCCGCCTCCACCGCCGGACGCGACAGGATCAGCCGGGCTACGTCGCCGCGCTCCAGCAGCGCCGCCGCATAGGCAACGGCGAGGAAGGTCTTGCCGGTGCCGGCCGGCCCGACGCCGAAGGTAAGATCGGCCCGGTCCATCGCGCGGATATAGGCATCCTGCGCCGGGGTGCGGGCCAGCACCGTCTTGCGGCGGGTCGAGACCTGGGCATAGGTCAGATGCGAGCGCGGCTCGATGGTCGGCAGGTCGAGTTGCGCTTCTTCCGCAGCGGCCATGCGCAATGCCCCTTCCACGTCGCCCGGATGCAGCTCGTAGCCTTGCTGCAGGCGTGCATAGAGCGATTCCAGCGCGCGGCGAGCCTGCTCGCAGCCGGAATGGCGCCCCTTGATGATCACCTGATTGCCGCGTGCCACCGCGTCGACGCCGAGGCGCTGCTCGATGAGTGCGAGATTCTGGTCGAACTGGCGAAAAGATCGCCGACGAGCCTGTTGTCGTCGAAGGCCAGAACCACATGGGTCATGTCCGAAGCGGGGACCGCGGCGCGGTAACCGCCCCGGCCGGGTGTCCGGCTGGCGCCGTTCAAGCGGCTTCTCCTGGCATCATGCCTCCTGAAACCCCGTGTGCGAGCCTCACGCTGGGCCCGCAAGGGACTTGCCTGCACTTTATTGTGCCCCGGCGCGAGACGCGCGAACAGGGAATTCGCGCCGGTTCCGACGATTTCCACCGGCACGATCTCGCCGATCAGGCTTTCGTCCGCATCGAACTGCACCGGCTGCAGCCAGGGTGAACGGCCGTTGAGCTGGCCGGGATTGCGGCCATGCTTTTCGACCAGCACGTCGCAGGTGCGCCCGACGAGACTTTCGTTGAACCCCTTCTGCTGCCGCGCCACCAGAGCCTGCAGCTCCAGCAGCCGCTCGTTCATGACCTCTTCGGGCACATGATCGGCCATGGTCGCGCCGGGCGTGCCGGGACGCGGGCTGTACTTGAAGGAAAATGCCGAGGCGAAGCCGACCTGCTCGATCAGGTCCATCGTGTCGCGGAAATCCGCGTCCGTCTCGCCAGGGAAGCCGACGATGAAATCGCAGGAGAGGGCAAGGTCCGGCTGGGCCGCGCGGATACGGTCGATCAGGCGGAAATAGTCGTCGCGCGTGTGCTTGCGGTTCATCGCCTTGAGAATGCGGTCCGAGCCCGACTGCACCGGCAGGTGCAGGTAGGGCATCACCTGCGGCAGGTCGCGATGGGCGGCGATCAGCGCATCGTCCATGTCGCGCGGGTGGCTGGTCGTGTAGCGCAGCCGGTCGATCCCGTCGATGCGCGCCAGCCGCTCCAGCAGCTGACCGAGCCCCCAGGCACCGCCCTCCGGCCCCGCACCATGCCAGGCATTGACGTTCTGGCCGAGCAGCGTGACCTCGCGAATGCCGCGTGCGGCCAGCCGTTCGGCCTCTGCGACGATCTGCGCCACGTCGCGCGATACCTCGGCGCCGCGCGTGTAGGGCACCACGCAGAAGGTGCAGAACTTGTCGCACCCCTCCTGCACGGTCAGGAACGCAGTATAGCTGCGCGGCCGTCCGCTTGCCGTCGCCTTGGCCTCGGCCTGCGGCTTCGACAGATGGCGGAACTTTTCCTCGATCTCGAACTCGGTCTCGACGACGCTCTCGCCGGTAGCCGCACGGCTGACCAGTTCCGGCAGCCGGTGATAGGTCTGCGGGCCGAAGACCAGATCGACGACGGGCGCGCGGCGGGCGATTTCCTCGCCCTCCGCCTGGGCGACGCAGCCGGCGACGCCGATCATCGTCTCGCGTCCCTGCTCGGCACGCTCGGCCTTCAGCTTGCGCAGCCGCCCGAGCTCCGAATAGACCTTCTCCGCCGCCTTTTCGCGGATATGGCAGGTGTTGAGGATGATCAGGTCGGCATCCTCAAGCGTCTGCGTGGCACTGTAGCCCTGCGGCACCAGCGCGTCGGTCATCCGCTCGCTGTCATAGACGTTCATCTGGCAGCCATAGGTCTTGACGAAGACCCGGCGCGCAGGAGCCGTGCCGGCGGCGAGGCCGGCCGCCGGATTGCTGACGATGCCATCCCCTGCCGGGGCGTTGGTGATCTCTTCGCTCATCCTGTCTCCGCGCGGGTCTTGCCGCGCCGCATGCCGTCCGGCAGCCAGTGGGCTGAAGTCTTGCCGACGGATTGTGTCAAGGGTGCGATAACGGCGGCGCGCCTCGCGCGCCCGGCCGCTCGCCTGTCGTGCCTGCTTTAGCCGTTTTCGGCCGCCTTGAGAATAGCAGGTTCGTCCGCTTCGGCCGGCCCATCGGCCGCCGGGGCGGCGGGCGGCAGCTCGGGCCCCGCCGGGGGATGGCCCGCGCGGACATTACCGGCGAGGCGGCGCACCTCGTCCTCCAGCAGCCGCGTCAGGGTCTTGCGGTCCATGTCGGGCCGCACGCGGATCGGCTCGCCCCAGACCACGGCGACATCGACCGCGCCCTGGCGGACCACGTTCATGAAATGCGGCACCATCTCCATGTCGCCATACCAGGCGACATGCGGGCGAAACTGGCGCCCCATCGGCAAGCCGTGCAGATGGGTATAGGCAAGCGCCAGCGGCTGGATCCACATCTCGCCATCGTCGCCGGCCAGCGCATGGCGCGCGGCGCCGATCAGCGCGGAGCGGAAGGGCAGCACCTCGTTGCCGCTGTTCGACGTGCCTTCCGCGAACAGCACCATGGCATCGCCGGAGGCAAGGCGCGTGCCCAGTTCCTCGGCGGTGCGCCCGGTCGCGCTGCGCCGCTGCCGGTCGACGAAGACCGAGCGCTGCAGCTTGGCGAAAAGCCCGAAGACCGGCCAGGACGCGACCTCGGTCTTGGCGACGAAGGACAGCGGCATGCGGCTGCCGAGAACGGTGATATCGAGCCAGGACACGTGATTGGCGACGATCAGCAGCGGCCGCTCGCGCGCCGGCTTGCCGATCTCGCGCACGCGGATGCCGACGGTGCGGCAGGCGATGCGGTGCCAGACGACGGGCAGGGAGCGCTTCAGCCCGCCCTTCAGGCGCAGCGCCAGCCATTGCACCGGAATCAGCGGCAGCGTCACCACCGTCAGGGTCGCCAGGACGGTCGCGGCGCGCAGGCGCATCATCGGATCAGTCCCGGTCCTTCGGCGACAAGGGCACGCCGTAGAGCTCCAGCCGGTGATCGACCAGCCGGTAGCCGAGCTTGCGGGCGATGGCTTCCTGCAGCCGCTCGATCTCCTCGTTGCGGAACTCGATGACGTTGCCGCTCTTCAGGTCGATCAGGTGGTCGTGATGCTCTTCCGGCACGGTCTCGTAGCGGGCCCGCCCGTCGCGAAAATCGTGGCGCTCGATGATGCCGGCATCCTCGAACAGCTTCACCGTGCGATAGACTGTGGAAATGGAGATGCGCGGGTCGTTCTCGACGGCGCGCGCGGTAGAGCTCCTCGACGTCGGGATGGTCGCTCGCGCCCTCGATGACCCGGGCGATGATCCGCCGCTGCTCGGTCATGCGCATGCCCTTGGCAACGCACTGTTCCTCCAGCGAGGCGGCCGGCTGTTCGGCCGCGGTCTCGGCGCCCTTGCGGCTGCCGGAATCGGTCATCTCGCCTCTCCTTCTCGCGCTCCCGGCTCACGCCCGTCGACCGGCATTCCGGCCGGCTTGCGGGCCTTGCGCTACCGCCAAGCCGATTACGCCAGATCGACCCGCATGACAAGCGCACCGCCGTCGCCCGCGCTGTCGCGATAATAGCCGCGCCGTTTCGCCCACCTTGCGGAAGCCGAGACGGCGGTAAAGCGCCAGCGCCGGAGCATTGGCGGCATCGACCTCGAGAAACAGCGAGGCGATCCTGTCGGCATAGAGCCGCGAGAGGGCATGCCGCATCAAAAGCGCGCCGACGCCGCGCTGGCGCTGGCGCGGATCGACCGCAATCGTCAGCACTTCCGCCTCGTCGGCGGCAACCCGCAGGATCACGAAACCGAGGATGGAGCGACTGCCGAGAAGGCTGGAGCGCCGGGCCTGCAGGATGGTGACGCCGGGCTGGCGCGCGAGCGCGGCCAGATCGTCCTCGCTCCAGCCGCTGGGGAAGGAGCGCTCGTGGATCTCGGCAAGCACCGAATGGTCGGAGGGCGTCGCCTCCTCGACCACCGGCGGCGAGGGCAGGGAACCACCAGTAGCTCATGCCAGCAACCTGAGATCGCGCCGCGCGGGCGCCGCATCGGGCGGGCGCAGATAGAGCGGTTCGGGCGGATGGCTGCCGATCTCGGCCGCAGCGCCGAGCAGCGCGACGGCGGCGATGTCCGGCCAGCCGGGTTCGCCGAGGATCCTCAGATCCTCGCGCCCGCTCGCCGCCACCAGCTTCGCGGCACCGCTGCCGTATAGCGCGCTCCCCAATGGCAGCGCGGCGCCGTAGGCTGCGGCATCGACGGCCTGCGGGGCATCCAGCGGCGTCCCGTCGGCGGCAAATCCTTGCGCGTAGATCTCGCCGCCCTTGGCCGCCAGCACCGCGTGGACGGCTCGCCCGCGGACAGGGTGGCGGCAAGTGCTGCCAGGGTGCCGATGCCGACCGCCGGCGCACCGACCACGAGGGCGATGCCGCGGGCGGCGGACAGGCCGACCCGGAGGCCGGTGAACGAGCCGGGGCCGACGGTGACGGCGATCCGGTCGAGCGCGGCAAAAGGCAGGCTCGCCTCGGCCATCACCTCGCCGATCATGCCCATCAGCCGCTCGGCATGACCGCGGCCCAGCACCTCGCTGGCCGAGGTCAGACGCAGCACATCGCCGCTGCCGTCATGGACGGCAACCGAGCAGGCGTCGAGCGCGGTATCGATGGCAAGCAGTCGCATGGGATCACTAAACCGTGGGCCGCGGGAGAAGTCGACAAAACCAAAGGCTAAGACGGCGAACCGGCGGACCTGCTGCCGTCCACTGGAGGGGCCTTGCAGAAAAGACGAGGGCGGCCCGGCCTGGCAGCCGGACCGCCTTCGAACAGCCTTCAGGCTCAGATCGCGCGGACTTCCTCGACTTCCGGCACGAAATGCCGGAGCAGGTTCTGGATGCCGTGCTTCAGCGTCGCGGTCGAGGACGGGCAGCCCGAGCAGGCGCCGCGCATCGACAGGTAGACGATCCCGTCGCGGAAGCCGCGGAAGGTGATGTCGCCGCCATCCTGCGCCACGGCCGGACGCACGCGCGTCTCGATCAGTTCCTTGATGGTGTCGACGGTCTCCTCGTCGCCCTCCTCGAAGAACTCCTCGTCGCTCTCCTCGGACATCTCGCTGGCCACGACCGGCGCACCGGACATGAAATGCTCCATGATGGCCCCGAGGATCGCCGGCTTGATATGCTGCCAGTCGACATCGCCCTTGGTCACCGAGATGAAATCGTGGCCGAAGAAGATGCCCTCCACGCCGTCCACCTGGAACAGCGTCTGGGCCAGCGGCGACGTTCCGGCGTCTTCGCTCTTGCGGAAGTCCATGGTGCCCTCCGGCAGGACAATCCGGCCGGGGAGGAACTTGAGGGTCGCCGGGTCGGCGTCGCCTCGGTCTGAATGAACATGTCGGTCTTCCTTGTCCTGGCGGGCCCGGCGCTCGATCGCGCGGCCGCAGGTCTTTCACACGGTCTCGCGTCGCTTCGCACCAGCCATCACGGCCTGCATCGGCTGCGGTCTTGACCCTAATATACAGCGGCAGGGACCGGGTTTCCAGATTGGAATGGTTCCAGTCTGCGCTTTTGTTGCGCTCAGGCGAGCGCCGCGATCGATTCGTCGTCCAGCGTGCCCGGCACGATGGTCACGGGAATAGGGAAGCTGCCCGCTCCCTTGCCGGCGATGGCGGTGACGAGCGGGCCGGGTCCTTCCGAGCCGCTTCCGGCCGCCAGCACCAGGATGGCGATGTCCGCATCCTCTTCGATCAGCTGCAGGATCTCCTCCGAGCGGTTGCCCTCGCGCACCACCAGTTCCGGGGTCGTGCGGGCGACGGCCCGCACCCGGTCGGCAGCGCGGGAAAGACAGGCATCCGCCTCCTCGCGCGCTTCGGCGCGCATGATGTCCTCCACGCCGATCCAGTGCTGGAAGTCGCCCGGCGCGATCACGTAGAGCAACGTGGCGACGCCGCCGGTGCGCTCTGCGCGCTTGGCGGCATAGACGATGGCCCGGTCGCACTCGGTCGTCTCGTCGACAACGACGAGAAACTTGCGCCTGTGGCCTTCCTCGAAACTCTTGCGGATCGCTACCATGCGCGCATGCTGCCATTGCCGCCGCAGCGCGGCAAGCGCCAAGCGGTCGCGAACGAAACCTTGCCGAGGCTCACAGGATGAACCTCGACAGGTCGACGTTCTTGGCGAGCTCGCCGATGTTCTCGCGCACATAGGCCGCGTCGATGGTCACCTTGCGGTCGGCCATGTCCGGCGCGATGAAGGACACCTCGTCGAGGATCCGCTCCATCACCGTCTGCAGCCGCCGCGCGCCGATGTTCTCGATAGTCGAGTTGAGGTCGACGGCGATGGAGGCGATTTCCTCGATGGAATCGTCGGTGAAGGTCAGCTCCACCTCCTCCGTCGCCAGCAGGGCGACATACTGCTTGATCAGGCTGGCCTCGGTGTCGGTCAGGATCGCGCGGAAGTCGTCCTTGGTCAGCGCCTTCAGCTCGACGCGGATCGGCAGGCGGCCCTGAAGCTCCGGCAGCAGGTCCGACGGCTTGGCGACGTGGAAGGCGCCGGAGGCGATGAACAGGATGTGGTCGGTCTTGACCGGCCCGTGCTTGGTGGAGACGACCGTGCCCTCGATCAGGGGCAGCAGGTCGCGCTGCACGCCTTCGCGCGAAACGTCCCCGCCCATGCGCTCGCCGCGGGCGCAGATCTTGTCGACCTCGTCGAGGAAGACGATGCCGGCATTCTCCACCAGATGGATGGCTTCCTCGACCACCTTGTCCTCGTCGAGCAGCGCATCGGCCTCCTGCTCAAGCAGGATCTGGTAGCTGTCGCGCACGGAGACGCGTCGCGGCTTGGTCTGGCCGCCGAACGCCTTGCCGAGCATGTCGGAGAGGTTCATCACCCCGACGCTGCCGCGGGCATGCCGGCATGTCGAAGCTCGGCATCTGCGGCGTCGCACGCACCTGGATCTCGATTTCCTTGTCGTCCAGCTCGCCCTCGCGCAGCTTCTTGCGGAAGCTGTCCTTGGTCGCCGGGCTCGCGCCCTTGCCGACCAGCGCCTCCAGCACGCGCTCCTCGGCCTGCAGATGGGCCTTGGCCTCGACCGCCTTGCGCTTGGCGGTACGCACCAGCGCGATGCCGGCTTCCACCAGATCGCGGACGATCTGCTCCACATCGCGGCCGACATAGCCCACTTCCGTGAACTTGGTCGCCTCGACCTTGACGAAGGGCGCGTTCGCCAGCTTGGCAAGCCGGCGGGAGATCTCCGTCTTGCCGACACCGGTGGGCCCTATCATCAGGATGTTCTTCGGCATCACCTCCTCGCGGAGGCTGTCGTCCAGCTGCTGGCGGCGCCAGCGGTTGCGCAGGGCGATGGCGACGGCGCGCTTGGCGTCCTTCTGGCCGACGATGTGGCGGTCCAGCTCGGAGACGATCTCGCGTGGGGACAAAGTGGTCATAGCCGTGTCTTTCTCTCGATGAAGCTCACTCGAAGGCCGGAATGATGCGGCTGACGGCCGTGCCGCGCAGGGGACTGCAGAGCACCCGGCGCACCACCCGCCAGGCCGACCCCAGCAACAGGATGAAGCAGCCCAAAAGGATCAGCGTGATGGCGAGGCTGGTCTCGCCGGACACCTGCGCCTCGGTCATCAGGCGACCGATGGCGATGCCGAAATAGCCGAGCCCGGAGACCAGCAGCGCCCGCCGGTCCACGACGACGGCCACGAAGGCCAGCAGCATGAACAGAGCGATGGCGACCACCGCGTCTGTCGACCCTGTCACCTCCACGCCGCCGGTCGCCAGCAGCAGGACCGAATGGACGACCAGCGGGGCGGCAAGCAGGTGCAGCCAGAACGCCTTGTCGCTCGCCACTGTCACTCGGCGCGGATCGCGTGCGTCGTAGCGCATGGCGACCACGAAGGTCGCCAATCCCGCTGCAAGCGTGAACCATGCGCCCCCGGTCAGAAGAACGCCCGGCGCTGCCGTCTCGATGGTCAGCGCGGCCAGGAACAGCACGGTCCCGGCGACGATGGCAATGCCGACCGGCACCCGGAAGCGCCAGTAGTGCAGGGCGCCACCGGCGATGCCCAGCAATGTCGGTACGATCATGTAGAGCGGCAGGTCGTTGTCCACCACCCTGTGATCGAACAGCGGATCTCCCCCGGTGACGAAGCCGGTACAGGCGATCAGCAGCAGCGGCGCGAAGGCCACCGTCAGCAGGAAGGACGGCAGCGCTAGCCGCAAGCGCCGGGCAAAGATCTCGGACAGGACCCAGACCGCCGCAGCCGCAACGCCCGTCACCAGATAGGGAGGCCCCTGGTCGCGCAGGCCGAAGACGAGGCCGAACAGGAACACGACGATGCCGATGGAGATGAAGATGTCGTGGAAGCCCCGCGCAAAGCGGACCTCTTCCGCATCCACATGGTCCACCCCGTCGGGAACATCGGCAGGTGCCTCCGCACTCACGTCCGAGCCGGCCGTCACCGGCAGAGGTTCGGCCCAGAACTCGGCCAGTCGGTCGGCCTGCGGCCGTGTCAGGATGCCGAGCCCGACCGCCGTCTCCAGCCTTGCAGGATCCAGCCGGGCGGTCACGGGCGGGTCTCCCGGGTACTGTCGACATATTCCATGATCAGCGCCTCGCCCGTGCGGCCGGCCAGATGCGCGACCGGGCGGAAGCCCGCTTTTTCGTAGGCGCGGCACGCCCGGACGTTTTCCGCATCCGGATCGATGACGATCCGCTGGTGGCCGCGGGCACGCAGCAGCGCGACGAAGGCCGTCAGCGCCGCCGAGCCGATGCCGCGGGAGAGATCCTCCTCGCGGCCGATGGACAGGTCGACACCGACCGCGTCGCTCGGCACTTCGGCCACCCAGGGCGTTTCCGCGATGACGTCCGCCGTGCGGTTGTCGGCCACGTACCAGACCTGGACATAGCCGGCCTCGCGGCCGTCCAGCGTGAACAGCCAGGGTTCGGTCGTGTCCCGTCCCTCGATCATCTCGCGGATATAGCCGAGCTCGGTTTCCGGATCGCCCCACCACTGCCGCCAGTGCGGGGTTTCCATCCAGCCGGCCAGCAGCGGCAGGTCGGCAGCCTCGACCGGCCGGAAGCCGATGCGCTGCGGATCAATCGGCATCCAGCGTCTCGATGGTGAGGTTGCCGTTGGTGTAGACGCAGATATCCGCGGCGATCGCCATCGCCCGGCGGGCGATGGTCTCGGCATCCATGTCAGTATCGGCCAGCGCGCGGGCTGCAGCCAGCGCATAGTTGCCGCCAGAGCCGATGCCCATGACGCCGCCTTCCGGTTCCAGCACGTCGCCGGTTCCCGTCAGCACCAGCGACACCGACTTGTCGGCCACCAGCATCATCGCCTCCAGGCGGCGCAGGTAGCGGTCGGTGCGCCAGTCCTTGGCCAGTTCCACGCAGGCGCGCATCAGCTGTCCCGGATACTGTTCCAGCTTGGCTTCGAGGCGCTCGAACAGGGTGAAGGCGTCGGCGGTGGCGCCGGCGAACCCGGCGATGACCTCGCCCTTGGCGAGCGGGCGCACCTTGCGCGCCGTGTGCTTGATCACGGTCGGACCGAGGGAGACCTGACCGTCGCCGGCGATGACCACCTTGCCGCCCTTGCGGACGCTGAGGATGGTGGTGCCGTGCCAGCCCGTGGGATCGTGCTGTGCCTGCATGCGCTGTCGTCTCCTGCCAGGTCGTTCGGGGCGCGGGGCACGAAAGGCCGGACCAGCCCGAAGGCCTGCCGGAGTGCCCCTCCGGACTGCCTATGTAAGCAGGCGGGCGGGGAATGCAAATCCCCCGCCCGTTCAACGCCGCCTACTGGCAACAGGAAAGTCGATGCGCCCGGCGCAGCCGCCTCAGAGCGGATTGACCAGCCGCACCGGCCGTCCCGGCGCCAGCTCGGATGCCGCCGCGACGATGGCATCTGCGTCGATGCCGAAGTGGTGGTAGAGGTCGGCGATGGTACCGGTCTGGCCGAAATGCTCGACGCCCAGCGCCGCCGTGCGATGACCGCAGACCGAACCGAGCCAGGCCAGCGTCGCCGGGTGGCCGTCGATCACCGTGATCATCGTGCAATGCGCCGGCAGCGGCGACAGCAGCCGCTCGATATGGCTCATGGCGCCGCGATGGCCGCGCTTGCGCATGCGCATCGCCGCGTGCCAGCCGGCGTTGAGCCGGTCGGCGGAGCTCACCGCCAGCACGCCGATGTCGCGGCGGTCGCCGCCGATGCGGCCCGCCGCCTCGATGGCTTCCGGCCCGACCGCGCCCTGATAGGCGATCACCACCTCGCAATTGGGACCCGGCTCGCGCAGCCAATAGGCACCGTCGATGACACCGCGGCGAAACGCCTCGTCGTCGCGGCGCATCGGCTGTTCCAGCGCCCTTGTCGACAGGCGCAGATAGACCGAGCCGCCGGTCTCGTCGCGCAGCCAGGTGCGCTCGTCCGGGTCGCCCTCGCCGTCGCGCTGCAGGTAGTCGAAGCTCCAGTCCATGATCACCGACAGCTCGTCCAGCCAGGCCGGCTCGAACGAGGCGAGCCCGTCCTGGCTCATGCCGATCAGCGGCGTTGCGACCGACTGGTGCGCGCCGCCCTCCGGCGCCAGCGTCACGCCCGAGGGCGTCGCCACCAGCAGGAAGCGGGCGTCCTGGTAGCAGGCATAGTTCAGCGCATCGAGACCGCGGGAGATGAACGGATCGTAGAGCGTGCCGACCGGGATCAGCCGCTCGCCGAACAGCGAGTGCGACAGGCCGGCTGCGCCCAGGAGCAGGAACAGGTTCATCTCGGCGATGCCGAGCTCGATATGCTGCCCCTCCGGCGAGAAGGCCCATTTCTGCGCCGAGGGGATGCGCTCGTCGCGGAACGTGTCGGCCACCGCGTCGCGGGCGAACAGGCCGCGCCGGTTAACCCAGGGGCCGAGATTGGTGGAAACGGTCACGTCCGGCGAGGTCGTGACGATGCGCTCGGCAAGTTTCGAATCCGAGCGGGCGATCTGGTCGAGGATCTTGCCGAAGCCGGCCTGGGTCGACAGCACCTTGTCGTCGAGCGCGACCGGCCCGGTGGTCGCCACCGGCTCGGCATGGTGGCGGCGGCGGCCGGCGGCGAAGAACGGCGTCGACAGCACCGCCTCGCGCAGCGCCGCCTCGTCGATGTCGAGGCCCTCGGCGAGGTCCCATTCGTGCCCCTCGCGCACCTTCATGGTGGCGCGGAACTCTTCCATCTGGCCAGGCGTCATCAGGCCGGCATGGTTGTCCTTGTGGCCGGCGAGCGGGGTGTTCCAGCCCTTGATCGTGTAGGCGACGAAGGCGGTCGGCCGGTCATGGCGCGCCTGCTCGGCGAAGGTCTCGCCCAGCGTCTCCAGGCAATGGCCGCCGAGATTGGTCATCAGCTCCTGCAGCTCGGCATCGCTCCGCCGCTCGATCAGGGTCGTGGCGTCGCCCTGGTCGCCGATATCGTCGAGCAGGCGCTTGCGCCAGGCAGCGCCGCCCTGGAAGGCCAGCGCCGAGTAGAGCGCATTGGGGCAGCCGTCGATCCAGTTGCGCAGGGCCTCGCCGCCCGGCTCCTCGAAGGCCGCCTTCTGCAGCGCGCCGTATTTCAGCCGCACCACGTCCCAGCCGAAGGCGCCGAAGATCGCCTCGATCCGCCCGGCCAACCCCTCGCGCACGACGCCGTCGAGGCTCTGGCGATTGTAGTCGATGATCCACCAGGTGTTGCGCAGGCCGTGCTTCCACCCCTCCTGCAGCGCCTCGTAAATGTTGCCCTCGTCGAGCTCGGCATCGCCGACCAGCGCGATCATCCGTCCCTCGGGGCGCTTCGCGGCCCACGGCTTGGCGGCGAGATAATCCTGCACCATCGAGGAGAAGGCGGTGATGGCGACACCGAGGCCGACCGAACCGGTGGAGAAGTCGACGTCGTCGATGTCCTTGGTCCGGCTGGGATAGGACTGCGCGCCGCCATAGGCGCGGAACGCCTCCAGCTTCTCGCGCGTCTGGTTGCCGGCCAGATACTGCATGGCATGGAAGACCGGCGAGGCGTGCGGCTTCACCGCCACCCGGTCCTGCGGGCGAAGGCAGTCGAAATAGAGCGCCGTCATGATCGACACCATCGAGGCGCAGGAGGCCTGATGGCCGCCGACCTTCAGGCCGTCTCCCTTTCCCCTCAGATGGTTGGCGTTGTGGATCGTCCAGCAGGCGAGCCACAGGAGTTTCTTCTCGATGGCCTTCAACTCGGCCTTGCGGGTGCTGTCCATAACTGCCTTTGCCTTCGCGCGCTTCGTGCCGCAGGGACGACAACCATAAGGGCGGCATTCGGCGAATTTTGTTCGCTTTTTTCTTTTTTGCGCCAAAATCTTTCCGAAATCGATCTCCGTCAGACCAAAACCGATGCAAAAATTGCCGGCCTGCCGGAGCTTCGCCTCCCGGAAGCGCCCGGTCAGGCGGCGACTCGCCAGACCTTGTCGAGCGCCTGGGCAAGGTCGCCGAGAATGTCCTCCGGCGTCTCCAGCCCGACCGACAGGCGGATCAGCCCGTCGGAAATGCCGTGTTCCTGCCGCTCCTGCGGCGTGTAGGTCGAGTGCGTCATGCTCGCCGGGTGCTGGACCAGCGTCTCTGCATCGCCGAGGCTGACCGCGCGGCGGGCAAGGTTCAGTGCGTCCAGGAATTCGATGCCGGCGCGCATGCCGCCGACCAGTTCGAAGGCGATCATGCCGCCGAAGCCCGGCATCTGGCGGGCGGCCAGCGCATGCTGGGCAAAGCTCGTCAGGCCCGGATAGTGGACGGCGGCGACCGCCGGGTGATCCTCCAGCAGCCGGGCGGCGGCCTGCGCGCTGGCGCAATGACGCTCCATCCGCAGCTCCAGCGTCTTCAGCCCGCGCATGATCAGATGCGCGGTCAGCGGCGCCATCACCGCACCGGTCATGTCCTTCAGCCCGACGAGACGGACCTGATGCATGTCCTCGGCCGAACCGACCGCGATGCCGGCGATCAGGTCGCCATGGCCGCCGAGATACTTGGTGGCCGAATGGACGACGATGTCGGCGCCGAGCTCCAGCGGCCGGGTCAGCACCGGCGTCGCATAGGTGTTGTCGACCACGGTGCGGGCACCGGCCGCGCGGGCGATCCGCGAGACGGCGGCGATGTCGACGAGGCGCATGTTCGGATTGGCCGGCGTCTCGAAATAGACGATGCGGGTGCGCGGCGAGATCGCGGCGGCAACATTCTGCGGGTCGCGCATGTCCACATGGGTGACGGTGATGCCGAACTTCGCCAGCCCGTGGCGGAAGAAGGCGAAGGTGCAGCCGTAGAGCGTCTTGTCGACCAGGATCTCGTCGCCCGGTGACAGGAAGGTCCACATCACCGCGGTGATAGCGCCCATGCCGGAGGCGAAGGCGATGGCCGCCTCGCCGCCTTCCAGCACCGCCATGCGGTCTTCCAGCAGCGCCAGCGTCGGGTTGGAGATGCGCGTGTAGACATGGCCCGCCCGCTCTCCGGCAAACATCTCGCCGCCCGCTTCCGCGGTCTCGAAGGCGAAGGTCGAGGTCATGTGCACCGGCGGCGTCAGCGCGCCCTCGTTGGCGAGCGGATCGTAGCCGTGATGGATGGCGCGGGTGGCAAAGCCGAGCGGACGGTTGCTGCGGGTCATGGCGAAGGCTCCTCTACCGGGTGCGGGCGGCGAGAGCGCGGGCTTCTCGCCCCGTTCCTCTCCCGAACTGCTGAGGGCAGTCTAGGGTTTCTCTGGTGGCGATTTCTGGCGTAGTTTGCCCCTCTAGCCCGTCAGATTGGCAGATCCTGCCAGCATGGAGCCGAAACATGGACGATATCGACCGCCGGATCTTGCGCGAATTGCAGAAGGACGGCCGCCTGACCAACCAGCAGCTTTCGGAAAGGGTGGGCCTGTCGCCCTCGCCCTGCCTGCGGCGAGTGCGGAACCTGGAAAAGGCGGGCATCGTTTCCGGCTATGCGGCGGTGGTCGACCCGCAGGCCTACGGGTTGCCGGTGACCGTGTTCCTGCAGGTGAAGCTCTCGCCGCACACCCAGGAAACGGTCGCGACCTTCGAGCAGGCGGTGGCCGGCATCGAGGAGATCATGGATTGCTACCTGCTGGCCGGCGACCGCGATTACCTGCTCAAGGTGGTGGTCGCCTCGCTCGCCGACTACGAGAGCTTCATCCGCCGGCGGATCCACAAGATCCCCTGCATCGCCTCACTGGAATCGAGCTTCGCCTTCGGCACGGTCAAGCACTCGCAGGTGCTGCCGGGGTAGGCCTCACTCCAACCCCAGGTCCCGGCGCAGGGCGCGGGTCAGCTTCGCGGCGACCAGCCGGTGCGCTTCAACAAGATGGGCGCGGATGTCCTCCGCATCGAGTTCGGCGCCGGCGCGCACCTGCACCCAGGAGGCACGGGCGAGATAAGGCGCCGGCACCACGCCCGGCAGCTCGGTCAGGATGCGATAGGTCAGGTCCGAGCACTTGAAGGCGATGGCGTCATCCGCCCCCTCGCCCCAGGACGAGCAGATCGCGAAGATCTTGCCGCCGACCTTCCACACCGAGGCACCGCCCCACTGCTCCACATGGGTCGTGGCCGGCAAGGCGGCGCATGCCGCGTCGAACTCGGCCCGGCTCAGTGCCATCATTGTTCGCCTCCCACGTTCCGGGCCGCACTGGCCAGCGGCGCCTGCGACCATATATGCTCGGACGACAGGATGACCCGTGTGCGGGACACTATGCCAGCCGCGGGCCGCTCACCAGGAACACACCAAGGGGTATCGATGAAAGACGTCCGCATTCTCGTGCTGTCCGGTTCGATTCGCACCGGATCCTACAACACCCGGCTTGCCGCGCTGGTCGCCAAAACCGCGGCCATGGCCGATGCCAAGGTGACGCAGATCTCCCTCGCCGACTATCCGCTGCCGATCTACGACGGCGATCTGGAGGCCGAGAAGGGCGTGCCGGAGAATGCGCGCAAGCTGAAGGCGGTGTTCCAGCAGCACAACGGCGTCTTCATCGCCTCGCCGGAATACAACACCGCCGTGACGCCGCTGCTGAAGAACACGCTCGACTGGGTTTCGCGCCTGTCGGACGAGGGCGAGCCGCCGGCAGCCGCCTTCCGCAACCGGGTCTTCGCGCTCGGCGCCGCCTCCACCGGCGCGCTCGGCGGCATCCGCGGCCTGATGGGCCTGCGCACGATCATGGAGATCGGCCTCGGCGCGCTGGTCATTCCGAACATGGCGACCGTGCCCAATGGCGGCTCGGCCTTCGACGAGCATGGCGAGCTGACCAACGACCGCGCCGCCGGCATGGTCCAGGACATGGTCGACCGGCTGATCGAAGAGGTGAAGCTGCGCGGGTAATCCGCGCGGCCTTCCTCGGCGCCCGTCTTTCCTAGCGCCCGTCCTTCCCCTCGACCCAGACATCCTCCTGCGCCACCGCGACGGACTTGAGGATGGCATGGCAGGCAAGGCCGGGCGCAAGGCCCAGCGCATCGGCGGAGCGGCGGGTGATGCGGGCGAGCAGCCTGTCGCTGCCGCAGCGCAGCTGCACGACGACGCCCGGCCCGTCGCCCCGGCGCAGCGAGACGATCTCGACGGGCAGCTGGTTCAGCGCCGAGATGCCCTCCTGCGGCGTCAGCGACAGCATGATGTCGTGGGCATGGATGCGCACGCGCACCCTTGCTCCCTGCCCCGCCGCGATGCGCGGCAGCAGCAGCCGGCCGCCGGAGATCGCCAGCTCGCTCAGCCCGTCGGCGTGATGGGCGGTGACGCTGGCACCGATGACCGCGCCGGCATCGCGGATGCCCAGCGTCGGCACGGCCTGCGGGTCGCTCAGAACCTCGGTCGGCGTGCCCGAGCGCACCACCCGTCCCTCATCGATCGCGACCACCGTGGTGGCAAGCCGCGCGACCTCGGCGACCGAATGGCTGACATAAAGGATCGGCACCTTCGTCTCGCGGCTGAGCCGTTCCAGGTAGGGCAGGATCTCGGTCTTGCGCGCCTCGTCCAGCGAGGCGAGCGGCTCGTCCATCAGAAGCAAGCGCGGGCCGCTGAGCAGAGCCCGGCCGATGGCGACGCGCTGACGCTCGCCGCCCGACAGGGTGCCCGGCCGGCGGGCCAGCAGCGCGCCGATGCCCAGCATCTCCACCACGCTCTCCATGTCGGCAACATCGGCCCCGTGGCGGCGGGCGAACCAGCGTCCGTAGCCGAGGTTCTGGCGCACGGTCATATGCGGGAAGAGCCGCGCCTCCTGGAAGACGTAGCCGATGCGCCGCCGGTGCGGCGGCAGAAAAACACGCTCGCCCGTATCGAACAGCGTATCGCCATCGACCCTGGCATGACCGGCATCGACCGCGATCAGGCCGGCCAGCGCGTTGACCACCGTGGTCTTGCCCGAGCCGGAGCGGCCGAACAGGGCGGTGACGCCGGCCGGCGCCTCGAAGGCGATGTCGAGCGAAAAGCCCGAAAAGGCGTGACGGATGGCGACGGACAGGCTCATGCGCCGCGGATCCTGCGGGCGACGAGACGGCTCACCCATTCCGACAGCAGCAGCGCGGCCATTGCCACGACGACGGAGACCATGACCAGCCGCGCGGCGGAGGCTTCGCCGCCGGGCACCTGCAGGAAGGCGTAGATCGCCGACGGCAGGGTCTGGGTCTCGCCGGGAATGTTGGAGACGAAGGTGATGGTGGCGCCGAATTCGCCCATCGCCTTGGCGAAGGCCAGCACCGAGCCGGCGATGATGCCGGGCAGGATCAGCGGCAGGGTGACGGTGGCGAAGACCATCGTCCGCGAGGCGCCGAGCGTTCCGGCGGCCTGTTCCAGCTTGGGATCGACCGCCTCGATGGCGAGGCGGATCGCACGCACCATCAGCGGAAAGGCCATGACGCCGGCGGCAAGCGCCGCACCGGTCCAGCGGAAGGCGAAGACGATGCCGAACGCGTCATGCAGGAAACTGCCGACCGGCGCACGGCGGCCGAAGGTGGCAAGCAGAAGGTAGCCGGTGACGACGGGCGGCAGGATCAGCGGCAGGTGGACGATGCCGTTGAGCAACTGCTTGCCGGGAAACTCGCCGCGGGCCAGCAACATGGCGACGAGGATGCCGAGCGGCAGGCTGACCAGTGTTGCCCAGAAGGAGACGCGCAGGGACAGCGCGACGGCGCTCCATTCCTCCGGACTGAGATACTCCATGCGGCCCCGATCCCGATCGTGTCCCGGTCAGCGAAGCGCCCGCGCCGGTGTTTGCACCCAGCCCGGGCGATACGTCGCGCAGAGCTCCGGGCTCACTCGCCCAGAACGACGAAGCCCTGCTTCTCGAAGGCGGCCCGGGCGTCCGGTCCGCGCAGATAGGCAAGGGCGGCCGCCGCGGCGGGCTTGCCGCTCTGCGCCATCACGGCTGCAGGATAGACGATCGGCGGGTGGCTGTCGGCGGGAAAGGTGCCGACGACCGTGACATCGTCCTCGGCGGCCGCGTCGGTCGCATAGACGATGCCGTAAGGCGCCTCGCCGGCGGCGACGAGGGCGAGCGCGGCGCGCACATTGTCGGCCTGCGCCACCTTCGGCGACACGCTCTCCCACAGGCCGAGGCTTTCCAGCGCCGCCTTGCCGTAGACGCCCGCGGGCACCGCGTCGACCAGCGCCATGGCCAGCCTGCCCTCCCCGACCAGGGCGCCGAGGTCGAGAGCGGGGGAGATCTCGACGGGGGAGGAGTCCTTGCCGTGGGCGATGAGCACGATGGAGTTGGCGAGCAGGTCGACGCGGGTCCCGGACTGCACGAGGCCGTCGGCCTCGAGCGTGTCCATCCAGTTCTGGTTGGCAGAGATGAAGAGATCGGCCGGGGCACCGGCCTGGATCTGGCGCGCCAGCGCCGAAGAACCGGCCAGCGACACCACCAGCTTGTCGCCGGTCGCCGCCTCGAAGGCCGGCGCGATCTCGTCCATGGCGTTCTTCAGGCTGGCGGCGGCGAAGACCAGCACGTCGTCCGCCCTCGCCGCGCCCGGCCCGGCCGTCAGCGACAGCGTGGCGACGAGCAGCAGGGCCGCGGGCCGCATCAGCGACGAAACCGTATGGCGAAAGGCGAAAGTCATCGGCAGGTCTCCCTCTCCCGTCCGTCGGAGGGGGCGCAAGCCGTCCTCGCAACAAGCGTTATGTTCGAGCGGCAATATCGCTCGACAACATCGGGCGCGCAAGCGTTATTTCCCATCGTACATATCGAATCCTGCAAGGGGGCTAACCGCCGGGCGCCTCGCGCAGCAGCGCGCGCAGGCCGGCGATCTCCTGTGCGCCGGCATCGCGCGCCTTGGCCTCCATCGCCCGGTAGAGGTCGAGAACCGCTTCTCCGCCTTCGGTCAGCCGCGCACCGCCGCCGCTCGCCCCGCCGCGCGAGCTTTCCACCAGCGGCGCTGCGAACATCGCGTTGAGCTGCTCGACCAGCATCCAGGCGCGCTTGTAGCTCATGCCCATGCGCCGGCCGGCGGCGGCGATGGAGCCGGTCGCGGCGATGCCTTCCAGCAGGTCCGCCTTGCCGGGACCGAAGGCCGCATCGGGTTCGAAGACGAGGCGCAGGCGCACCCCGACCGTCTGGTCATCCTTGCTCATGCGGGGAGCCTAGACGCTTTGCGGCAGGGAGGAAATCGGCGCGTGGGCGCAAGATCGGGGAAAACAAAGAGGCGCGGCGGGCATCTCCTGCCCACCGCGCCTTGATCGGTGCCGGTTCGGCCGGCAGCCCCCGGCCTGATCAGCCGGCGGGTTCGAGAACCAGCGACGTGACGCCGAGCGTCAGGTTGGTGCCGGTCTGCGTTTCCACGCTCAAGGGATTGAGCGCGATGGATTCGTCGAGGCCGCCGAGCAGCGCATTGGCCTTGATCCCGGCGCCGAGGCTGGCGCCGGCGGTCACGCCGGCATAGCTGCCGGCCAGTGCACCCGGATCGGTGTCGGCGGCGGGAGCGAACACGCCCCAGACGAGGGTCGCGTCGGTCAGCGAGCCGATGTTGAGGCCGAACTCGCGGCTCTCGCCGCGATAGAAGGTGGCGGGGCCGCCATCGGCCGGCTCGTAGGCGCAGGTGAGCTCGTTGGTGCCGCCGACGATGAAGCTGCTGGTGCCCTGCACATCGCAGGTGAGCTTTCCGATCTCGACACCCGGGGCACTGTCCTGCGCGATCGCCATCGGGGTGGAGACAAGCAGGGTCAGAAGGGCGGTTCCGGTGAGGCGGATCATGCGGCGCACGGGTCTCTCCAGTCTAGGTGCGGCCGCTCGTCCCGGCGACCGCATCGGGTTGCTGGCGGGATAACGGCCGGGCCTGGAAAAGGTTCCGTGCTCTCTTCGCAGAAAGGGAGAAAATTCCGCTTACGGGTAGAGACGCTGGGTCGCCCAGCCCCCCTCGGGCCGCTCGCGGCGGAAGACATGCCGGTCGTGCAGGCGGAAGGGCCGGTCCATCCAGAACTCGATATAGACCGGGCGGATGCGGAAGCCGGTCCAGTAGTCCGGGCGCGGAACCTCGCCGATGGCAAAGCGCGCGGCCTGCTTCGCCACCGCCTTTTCCAGCGCGAAGCGGCTTTCCAGCGGCCGCGACTGCTGGCTCGCCCAGGCACCGATGCGGCTGTCGCGCGGGCGGGAGGCGAAATAGGCGTCCGCCTCCTCGGCGGTCACGAGCTCGACCGGCCCGCGAAAGCGGACCTGGCGGCGCAGCGACTTCCAATGCAGCACACCAGCGGCCTGCATGTTCTCGGCCAGCTCGCCGCCCTTTTGCGACTGGGTGTTGGTGTAGAAGACGAAGCCGTTCTCGTCGAAGCCCTTGAGCAGGACCATGCGCACGTCCGGCAACCCGTCGGCGCCGGTGGTGGCCAGGGCCATGGCGTTCGGGTCGTTCGGCTCCTTGGTGCCGGCCAGCTTCAGCCACTCGCCGAACAGCGCGAAGGGATCGCCCGCCGCGACCTGCGCGTCCAGATCGTCCCGCCCTGCCGTTTCGCTCTCGCTGCTCATGGCCTCGTGCCTCTCCCTGTCAGGATCCGTCGGACAACGGGACATATATGTCCCGCCCCCGATGCCTTATATCGCAGCCCGGCGGCTTTTCCAGTCGCGCGAAAGGCTTCGACCCGCGGGCGCGACAGCGCATCGCAGGGACACCGGAACAGGACGTGGCAACTGCCCTAGCGGAACAGCAGGATCGGGATCTTGCAGGAGCGGATCATCTCCGTCGTCGTCGAGCCGATGATCAGCGAGCGGATCCGCGAATGGCCGTAGGCACCCATGACCAGGAGGTCGATGCCCTCGCGCTCCACCGCTTCCGAGATCACCGTCTCCGGCTGCCCGGACCGCATGCCGGCGGTGACGGCGAAGCCGCCGCCCCGCAGCATCGCCGTTGCCCCGTCCAGGCTGCGGCGCAGCTCGGGCGTCTCCTGCCCGACCATCAGCAGGTGGCAGTCGAGCCCGGAAAGGATGGTGCTGCGGGCGATGTGGTCGACCGCCTTCAGCGCGCTGGTGCCGCCGTCATAGGCGATCAGCAGGCGCTTGATCGGGCGGAAGGCGCGCGCGGCCACCAGGATCGGCTTGCGGGCGCTGCGGGCGATCCGCTCCAGATTGGAGCCGAGATGCAGCTTGGCGAAATCAGCGGCCTCGCCGCGCTTGCCGATGACGACGAGATCGGCCTCCGCCTCCATCTCGGCCAGCGTCTCGACCAGATCGCCGGAGCGCAGCCGCGTCGTGACATCCGCAACGCCGGCCTCGTCCAGCACCTTCGCCGCATCGTCGAGGATCGCCCGGCCGCGGGCCTTGGCGAGCTTCGCTGCCTGGGCATCGAGTTCGGCCAGCTCGTTGAGCAGCGCCGTGCGGGCGCCGAGAGCGATGTTGCCCGAGAGGTTCGCCGCCCCGCCTTCCGCCTGGCGCCGGCCGAGCACATGCAGCAGCTCGACGCGCGCGCCCGTGCCCGCACGCGCTGCAATCCAGGCGGCGTGCTCGCAGACGCTGCGGGAATAGACGGAGCCGTCCACCAGCGCGATCAGTTTCGTCATGGGGTGTCCTCCGCTCGGCTCAATGGCCCATCAGGCGTTCGAGCGCGCCCGGCTTGTCGTGGATGGCGAGCTGGTCGACGATGGTCTCGCTCGCCTCGTTGATGCCGACGATATCGACCTCGGCGCCCTCGCGGCGGAACTTCAGCACGACCATGTCGAGCGAGGCCACCGCCGAGATGTCCCAGATATGCGCCCGGCTGACGTCGATGATCACCTTTTCCAGCACCTCGCGGAAGTCGAAGGCATTGGTGAAGGCCTCGGCCGAGGCGAAGAACACCTGCCCCTCGACCACATAGGTGCGGGTGCGCCCGTCTTCCGACAGGCTGGAGGTGACGCGGAAGATCTGCGCGATCTTCCAGGCGAAGAAGATGCCGGACAGCAGCACGCCGATCAGCACGCCGATGGCGAGATTGTGGGTCAGCACCACGCCGGCCACCGTCGCCACCATGACGATGGAGGAGGAGCGCGGATGGTCCTTGAGGTTGCGGATCGAGGACCAGCTGAACGTGCCGACGGACACCATGATCATGATCGCCACCAGCGCCGGCATCGGGATCCGCCCGACCCACTCGCCCAGCACGACGATCAGGAACAGCAGGATGGTGCCGGCCGCAAAGGTCGACAGGCGCCCGCGCCCGCCCGACTTCACGTTGATCATCGACTGGCCGATCATGGCGCAGCCGGCCATTCCGCCGATGAAGCCGGTCGCCGCATTGGCGATGCCCTGGCCGATGCATTCCTGGTTCTTGTCGCTCGGCGTGTCGGTGAGATCGTCGACGATGGCCGCCGTCATCAGCGATTCGAGCAGGCCGACCGCGGCCACGCCCGCCGAATAGGGCAGGATGATCAGCAGCGTCTCGAGGGTCAGCGGGATGTCGGGGATCAGGAAGACGGGAAGCGTATCCGGCAGCGCGCCCATGTCGCCGACCGTGCGCACGTCGAGCCCCAGCGCCAGGGTGATCGCAGTCAGCACCAGGATGCAGACCAGCGGCGAGGGAACCGCCGTCGTCAGGCGCGGAAACAGGTAGATGATGGCAAGACCGGCCGCGACCATCACATAGGTCAGCCAGGTGACGCCGATCAGCTCGGGCAGCTGCGCCATGAAGATCAGGATGGCGAGCGCGTTGACGAAACCGGTCATCACCGAGCGCGAGACGAAGCGCATCACCGCGCCGAGCCGCAGCAGGCCGGCGAGGATCTGCAGCAGGCCGGCCAGCACGGTTGCGGCGAGCAGGTATTGCAGGCCGTGCTCCTTGACCAGCGTCACCATCAGCACGGCGGTGGCGGCCGTTGCGGCGGAGATCATGCCGGGGCGGCCGCCGACGATGGCGGTGATCACCGCGATGGAGAAGGAGGCATAGAGGCCGACCTTGGGGTCGACGCCGGCGATGATGGAAAAGGCGATCGCCTCGGGAATGAGGGCGAGTGCGACGACGAGGCCGGCCAAGAGGTCCTTGCGGACATTACCGGTCCAGTCCTGCGCATAGGAGGACAGGGAAAACATCAGGCCATCCGGTCTGGTGCCGGGCAGCGCGCCGGGGCGCGGCCATGCAGACGGGTTCTGGTCGAGAAAGGGCGGGCGGCATCCGCAAGGGCGGCCAGTGAGGCGCGAGGGATGCAAGGCCACCCTTCGGCGGACTACGTAGCGGCACTTCTACGGAGGTTTGCGCTGCATTGCAATATCGGCCGAGAGGCGCCATTTCCCTGAAAGGCGCAGGCGACTCGCAGCCGGTGGGCCGCAAGATGCAGGACGGATCTGCCCGGCGCGCCAGCCTTGCGATGCGCAAGCGCCCAACATATATAGCGGTCACGTTCTGCCGACGTGTTCCGACATGCGGGCCCGCCCCGCGGCCGGTCCGTCACCATGAACCGAAAAGAGGGGCCGGTCCGATGCCGTAACGGGTCCGACCGGCTTGCTGGAAAGAGAGGGTAATATGGCAAAGGTCATCGGTATCGACCTCGGCACGACCAACTCGTGCATCGCCGTCATGGACGGCAAGACTCCCAAGGTTATCGAGAATTCCGAAGGCGCGCGGACGACCCCGTCCATGGTCGCCTTCAACGACGACGGCGAGCGGCTCGTCGGCCAGCCGGCAAAGCGCCAGGCGGTCACGAACCCGACCGGCACGCTCTTCGCGGTGAAGCGCCTGATCGGCCGCCGCTACGAAGACCCGACCGTCGAGAAGGACAAGAAGCTCGTCCCGTACAACATCGTGCGCGCCGACAACGGCGATGCCTGGGTCGAGGCGAGCGGCGAGAAGTATTCTCCCTCGCAGGTGTCCGCCTTCATCCTGCAGAAGATGAAGGAAACCGCCGAGAGCTATCTCGGCGAGAAGGTCGAGCAGGCGGTCATCACCGTTCCGGCCTATTTCAACGACGCCCAGCGCCAGGCCACCAAGGATGCCGGCAAGATCGCCGGTCTGGAAGTGCTGCGCATCATCAACGAGCCGACGGCGGCAGCGCTCGCCTACGGTCTCGACAAGAACGACGGCAAGACGATCGCGGTCTATGACCTCGGCGGCGGCACGTTCGACGTGTCGATCCTCGAGATCGGCGACGGCGTCTTCGAGGTGAAGTCGACCAACGGCGACACGTTCCTCGGCGGCGAGGACTTCGACATGCGCCTCGTCGACTACTTCGCCTCGGAGTTCAAGAAGGACCAGGGCATCGACCTGAAGAACGACAAGCTCGCGCTTCAGCGCCTCAAGGAGGCGGCCGAGAAGGCCAAGATCGAGCTGTCCTCGTCGTCGCAGACCGAGATCAACCTGCCCTTCATCACCGCCGACGCCTCCGGGCCGAAGCACCTGACGATGAAGCTGACCCGCGCCAAGTTCGAGAGCCTCGTCGAGGATCTCGTCCAGCGCACGATCGAGCCGTGCAAGGCCGCGCTCAAGGATGCCGGCATCGCCGCGGGCCAGATCGACGAGGTCGTTCTCGTCGGCGGCATGACCCGCATGCCGAAGATCCAGGAGGTCGTGACCACCTTCTTCGGCAAGGAGCCGCACAAGGGCGTGAACCCGGACGAGGTCGTGGCCATGGGCGCGGCGATCCAGGCCGGCGTGCTGCAGGGCGACGTCAAGGACGTGCTGCTGCTCGACGTGACCCCGCTGTCGCTCGGCATCGAGACCCTGGGCGGCGTCTTCACCCGTCTGATCGATCGCAACACGACGATCCCGACCAAGAAGAGCCAGACCTTCTCCACCGCCGAGGACAACCAGACCGCAGTGACGATCCGGGTGTTCCAGGGCGAGCGCGAGATGGCGGCGGACAACAAGATGCTCGGCCAGTTTGATCTGGTCGGCATTCCGCCGGCGCCGCGCGGCGTGCCGCAGGTCGAGGTGACCTTCGACATCGACGCCAACGGCATCGTCAACGTGTCGGCGCGCGACAAGGGCACCGGCAAGGAGCAGCAGATCCGCATCCAGGCCTCGGGCGGCCTCAGCGACGCCGACATCGAGAAGATGGTGAAGGACGCCGAGGCGCATGCCGACGAGGACAAGAAGCGCAAGTCGCTCGTCGAGGCCAAGAACCAGGGCGAGGCGCTCCTCCACTCGACCGAGAAGTCGCTGAAGGACTACGGCGACAAGGTCTCGGCCGACGAGAAGGGTGCCATCGAGACGGCTCTGGCCGACCTCAAGACGGCGCTCGAGGGCGAAAACCTGGAGGATATCCAGGCCAAGACCCAGGCGCTGGCCGAAGCCTCGATGAAGCTCGGCGAGGCGATGTACAAGTCGGCGCAGGCGGCCGAGGAAGCCGGCGAGAGTGCCGGCGGCGACGACGCCTCCAAGGCGGATGACGATGTCGTCGACGCGGACTTCGAGGAAGTGCGCGACGAGGACGACAAGAAGTCCGCCTGACCTGACTGACCGGCGACGCGGTCTCCCTTCGCGGGACGCGCCGCGCCGCCGGCCCGCCGGAACGCCCATGTTCCGGCCGCCAAGAACTGCAGGTAAGGGCAGCGGGCCTTTCGTCCGGCTGCCCTTGCCCTTATTCAAGGGACGTTGATCCGGTCGGCCCCTGCGGCCGGCCTTCCCGCCGCCGGTGCCTGCCGGCGCGACCAAGACGCTGGAGAGTGACATCCGGGCATGAGGCAGCCGACGCTCGAACCGCCCTACGGCACCCATGCGCTGCCGCCGCTCGGCAGGGCAGCGCGCCGTCTTGCCGGCATGCTGCCGGGCAACCGGCTCGGCCGCATCGGCGTGTCGCTGCTGCGCCGGATCGTGACGGGCGGCAAGCCCGGCCCGTTCGACGTCGAGGTCTTCCCGCAGATCCGGGCCCGGCTCTACCCGGCCGGCAACCGCTGCGAAAAGCGCGCCGTCGCCGGTCCGCAGCTGTTCGACCGGGCCGAGCGCGACGCGCTGCGCGAGGCCTTCGCCGCCTCCCCCTCCACCCCCTTCGTCTTCCTCGACCTCGGCGCCAATGTCGGCCTCTACAGCCTGTGGATGGTCAGCGTCGCGCGCGAGCTGTCGCGCGAGGTGGTGGTGCTGGCTGTGGAGCCGGACGTCGGCACGCGGTCGCGGCTGGAGGCCAATATCGCGGCCTCGGATGCCGGCGACAGCGTCATGGTGGCGGCCTGTGCCGTCGGCGAGCATGCCGGGCGCGGCACCATGCTGGCGCATGAGGGCAATCGCGGCGAGCACCAGGTGCGCGCCGCCGGCGAGGGCGAAGCCGACACGTTCGAGATCCTGCCGATCCACGAGATCTGCGCCCGGCGCGGCATCGTCCGCATCGACGCGATGAAGGTGGATCTGGAGGGCCACGACGAGGCGGCCCTGCGCGGCCTGTTCGCGGCGGCTCCCGCCGGCCTGTGGCCGCGGATGATCGTGGTGGAAGCCGGCAAGCGCGAGGAGCTGCCCGCCGTCGTCCGCCTGTGCCTCGACAACGGATACGAACTTGCCAGCCGCACGCGGCTGAACGCCCTGCTGCGCCTTCGCGCGGGGCGAAGTGATGGGACATCCTGATGGAAAAGCGCGACTACTACGAGGTCCTGGGCGTTGCCCGCGACGCCGACGGAACGGTGCTGAAGAGCGCCTACCGCAAGCTCGCCATGCAGTATCACCCGGACCGCAATCCGGGAGACGCGGAGGCGGAGAACCGCTTCAAGGAAATCAGCGAAGCCTACGACACGCTGAAGGACGAGCAGAAGCGCGCCGCCTATGACCGCTTCGGCCATGCCGCCTTCGAAAACGGCGGCTTCGGCGGCGCTCGCGGCGGCGGCCCGGGCGACTTCGCCTCGGCCATGTCCGACATTTTCGACGAGTTCTTCGGCATGGCCGGCGGACGACGCGGCGGGCGCGACCGGGGTGCGGACCTGCGCTACAATCTCGAGATCTCGCTGGAAGAGGCCTTCGCCGGCAAGACCGTGGAGATCGAGGTGCCGACCTCGATCACCTGCGAGACCTGCACCGGCTCCGGCGCCAAGCCCGGCAGCTCGCCGACCATCTGCCGCATGTGCGGCGGCTCGGGCCGGGTGCGCGCCTCCCAGGGCTTCTTCACGCTGGAGCGCACCTGCACCGCCTGCCAGGGCCGCGGCCAGGTGATCTCCGACCCCTGCCCCGACTGCCAGGGCGCCGGCCGCAAGACCGTCAACCGCACCCTGTCGGTGAACATTCCCGCCGGCATCGAGGACGGCACCCGCATCCGTCTCGGCGGCGAGGGCGAGGCCGGCCTGCGCGGCGGCCCGTCCGGCGATCTCTACATCTTCCTGTCGATCCGCCCGCACGCCTTCTTCCAGCGCGACGGCGCGGACCTTTACTGCCGCGTGCCGGTGTCGATGACGACCGCCGCGCTCGGCGGCCAGTTCGAGGTGCCGACGCTCAGCGGCGAGACCATGCGCGTCAAGGTGCCGGAGGGCACCCAGACCGGCAAGCAGTTCCGCCTCAAGGGCAAGGGCATGCCGGTCATGCGCTCGCAGCAGTTTGGCGACGCCTATATCCAGGTGACGGTGGAGACGCCGACCAACCTGACCCGCCGCCAGCGCGAGCTGCTGGCCGAGTTCGAGCAGGAATCCTCCGGCGAGACCCATCCCGAATCGAGCGGCTTCTTCTCCCGGGTGAAGGACTTCCTCGACACGCTCGGCAAGTGAGCGGGCCGATACGGCAACCGGGCAAGGCAAGGAGCCGGCGATGTTCTGCTATGCGACACTCGGCACCACGGATCTTGCCGGGGCGATCCGCTTCTACGATGCGGTGATGGACATCCTCGGCGAGCCCCGCTGCTGGAGCGGCGAGACAGGCGCCGCGTGGGGCTCCTTCGACGATCCGGCGCGCGGCGCGCTGGTGGTCGGTGCGCCGTTCGACGGCGCGCCCGCCTCGGTCGGCAACGGCGCGATGCTGGCCCTGCGCGCCTCATCCGAGAAGATGGTTGCAGACCTCCATGCCGCTGCGCTTGCCCATGGCGGCAGCGACGAGGGGGCTCCGGGCCCCCGCCCGCAATACGGCCCCGCCTTCTTCGGCGGCTATGCGCGCGATCCCGACGGCAACAAGCTCGCCTTCGTCTTCATGCGGCCGGACAAGACGGACGCCGATTAAAACCGGCCGAATACACGGGCCTTGCCTTGATTTCACCACGGGCACGGCCCACTTTCGCAGTCGAAGCAGGTTGCAGGCCAGCCTCTACGTTTCAAAAGGGATGGATTTCAGCATGCTCGACGTTTCCGCCCGCAAGGTCAAAGGCCTGTCGGCCAAGCTCGCCGACGAGTTCCGTTTCCTGCGCAACTGGGCGGAAAAGCCGCTGACCACCGGTGCGGTAAGCCCCTCCGGTCCCGACCTGTCCCGCCGCATGGCCAGCTTCGTGGAGATCGAGCGTCCCGGCCCGGTCCTGGAGCTCGGCCCCGGAACCGGCGTCGTCACCCATGCCATTCTCGAGCGCGGCATTCCGCAAAGCCGCGTCATCGCGCTGGAATACAGCGACGACTTCTGCCGCCTGCTGGCGCGCCGCTACGGCGACATGGCCATCGTGCAGGGCGACGCCTACCGGCTGCGCGACACGCTGGCCGATGTGGAGCCGGGCACGCTCGCCAGCGTCGTTTCCTCCATGCCGCTGTTCTCGCGGCCCAAGGAAGAGCGCCGCGCGCTCCTGATGCAGGCGTTCGAGCTGCTGCAGCCCGGCGCCCCGTTCATCCAGTTCTCCTACGCGCTGGTGCCGCCGGTCGCACCGGAGCCGGAGCTCTTCTCGGTGCAGCGCAGCGGCTGGATCCTCAAGAACCTGCCGCCCGCGCGCGTGTGGGTCTACCGCCGCACCTCCTGAGCGCTCGGCTCCCCCTGCAGCATCGCCAGCGCCGCCTCCACATCGGCGGCGAAGGTGACTTTCGGCGCCGTCACGCCCTGCGCCTCCAGCGGGCGCCGCAGGCTCTCCTCCAGACCGCACAGAACCACCGCGACGCCGCGGCGCGAGGCCTTGTCGACAAGGCCCGCGACCGTGTTCGCGCCGGTTGAATCGAGGAAGGGCACGGCCGAGAAATCGACCACCAGCGCCCGGTGCGTGTCGGAAATGCTCTCCAGCACCGAGCCGATGGACGAGGCCGCGCCGAAGAAGAACACCCCCGTGATGCGATAGACGATGATCTGCGGATCAGCCGCCGCCCCATCATAGGGCAGGCCGCCGTCGGCGCTGGTGTCCGCCCGGTCTTCCGAGACCAGCGGCAGGCGGCGCACGCCGGCGATCTGCGACATGCGGTGGATGAACAGCACCGAGCCGAGCGCGAAGCCGGTGACGATGGCCTCGGTCAGGTCGCGGAAGATCGTCAGCAGGAAGGTCACCGCGAAGACCAGGGCATCGCCCCGCGAGGTGCGCAGCAGCACGGCGATGGCGTGGCGCTCGGCCATGTTCCAGGCAACCACGGCCAGCAGGCCGGCAAGGCTCGCCAGCGGGATATAGGAAGCGAGCGGCGCGGCCAGCAGCATGAAGGCCAGCAGGAACAGGGCATGCAGCATGCCGGCGACCGGGCCGATGGCGCCAGCGCGCACATTGGTCGCGGTGCGGGCGATGGTGCCAGTGACGCAGAAGCCGCCGAACAGCGCCGAGCCCATATTGGCGACGCCCTGGCCGACCAGCTCGCAATTGGAGCGGTGGCGGCGCCCGCTCATCCCGTCGGCGACCACCGCCGACAGCAGCGATTCGATGGCGCCGAGCAGCGCGAAGGAGACCGCCGCCGGCAGCACCGCGAGGATCTTCTCCAGCGACAGATCCGGCAGGACCGGCACCGGCAGCCCGCCCGGGATGCCGCCGAAGCGCGAGCCGATGGTGGCGACCGGCAGACCGGCTGCCCAGGTGACGAGGGAGGCGAGCACGATGGCGATCAGCAGGCCCGGCCAGTGCGGCCGCCAGCGCTTCAGCACGAGGATCACTGCGATGGTGCCGCCGGCAAGCAGCGCCGCTGCCGGATCAAGACCCGGCAGGGCCCGCCACAGCACCGGCAGCTTTTCCAGCAAGGGGCCGGGCTCGGGCCCGGCCAGCGTCAGGCCGAGCAGGTCCTTCACCTGCGAGGCGAGGATGATCACTGCGATGCCAGCGGTGAAGCCGACTGTCACCGGCCAGGGAATGAACTTGATATAGGTGCCGAGCCGCAAGCCGCCGACGGCGACCAGGATCAGGCCCGACAGGAAGGTCGCGAGGATCAGCCCGTCGACGCCGTGCTGCATCACCGTGGCGGCGACCAGCACGATGAAGGCGCCCGCCGGCCCGCCGATCTGGAAGCGGCTGCCGCCCAGCGCCGAGACGAGAAACCCGCCGACGATGGCGGTGTAGAGCCCTTGCGCCGGAGTGACGCCGGAGGCGATGGCTATCGCCATCGACAGCGGCAGCGCGACGATGGCGACCGTCAGGCCGGCGACCGCGTCGGCGCGCAGCGCAGCAAGGCCGTAGCCTTCCCTGAGGACGGTCACGAGCTTGGGGGTGAACAGGGCGGCCGGGTCGAGGGCGGCCGGTCGGGAGGCGGAACGATGCGCCGCTTGGTTGCGCGCATCCTGTCCGGTGGCGGTCATCGCGGATCTCGTGTGTCGGGAGGCCCGCCCGCGCGGGCATCTGGTTGGTTGCCCAAGCATCGGCCCTCGCCCGGTGACCACGCAATACGCACAATTGCTGAGCCGCTTGGCCGCCCCTGCACGCCCCTTACTCGGCCCCCTGCCTGGAAGATGAAAGGACCTCACGGCCGGCTGAAGCGAAACCGCTTGGCCGGCCGGAACGGCCGTGCGATCCCTTTACGGATCGTGCCTGCACCCTTGCGGGCGCCGCTTTCGCCAGGATGCTGCCGATGGATCCGCTTTCCGCCGTTCTCGCCTTTTCGGTTGCCGCCGCGCTTCTCACCCTGACGCCCGGCCTCGACACCGCACTCGTGCTGCGCACAGCGGCCGTGGAAGGGCCGCGCCGTGCCATGCTGGCCGGGGCCGGGGTCTCCACCGGCGTTCTCGCCTGGGGGCTGATGGCCGCGCTCGGCCTCGGCGCGGTTCTGGCGGTGTCAGAGACCGCCTACACGCTGCTGCGCATCGCCGGCGCGCTCTATCTGCTGTGGCTCGGCTTCGGTATGCTTCGCGCCGCGCTTTCCGCGGAGCGGGCGCAACAGGTCGCGGCAGCGGCAAACGCGAAAGGCAAGGGCACCATCAGCGGCCGCGGCTGGTTCTGGCGCGGGCTGCTGACCAACCTGCTCAACCCCAAGGTCGGCGTGTTCTACATCAGCTTCCTGCCGCAGTTCACGGCAGAGGGCGTGCCGGTCGTCGCCTTCAGCGTGGGGCTGGCCGCGATCCACGCGGCGATGGGCACCGCCTGGTTCGCGCTGCTGACACTGGCGACCCGCCCCGTCGCCGGCCTGCTCAGGCGCCCGGCGGTCACCCGCACGCTCGACGGGCTGACCGGCGCGGTGCTGATCGGCTTCGGGCTGCGGCTGGCGCTGGAGCGGCGGGACTAAGCCGCCCCGCCCCTTTCATTCTTCCCCGTCCCAGTAGTCGACGGCGCTGTCGGTGCGCAGCGACAGAGCGACACGGCGCGCCGTCTTGTCGCCGCCGGGAGCGGCCCCGGCGAAGACCGTGACCTTGCCGCTGTCGGGATATTCCATCACGTCCGGCTCGTTCATCGTGCTGACGGCGAGATAGCGCAGCGGCTCGTCCGATCCGGCGATCAGCTGGTGCGCGGTCTCCGGCCCGCCGGCGGGGCAGACGACGACGTCGCCGCCGGCAACGGAATGGCGCTTGTCGCCATAGCGCAGCGTGCCGGAGCCCGACAGGATCACGAACATCTCGTCATTGGCGTGGTGGCAGTGGAAGGGCCAGGCCTTCTTGCCGGCCGGCACCTCGACATAGCGCGCCCCGAGCCGGCGCGCGCCGAGCGGCGCCGCGATGGAGGCGAAATGCGCCTCGAACGTCTCGCAATGGGCCTGGGCGACGCAGTCGAGATCGGCGAGCCGCAGGACGGGTGGGTGAACGGGCGTGTCGGCCATGGGCGAACCTCCGGATGCGATGGTGCGGGTCGGGGCGCTGCCGCCCCGTCCCCATCCATAGCCCCGCACGGGCGGTGCCGGAAAGCCCGCCCGCCGGCCCTGTCCGTCAGATGATGGCGTGGCGAACCTTGGCCGACACCCACTCGCTGAACACGACGGTCGCCAGGATGACCAGCAGGATCGTCGTCACCTGCGGCCAGGCCAGCACGGCGAGCGAGGCCTGCAGCTGCAGCCCCAGACCGCCGGCACCGACCAGGCCCAGCACCGCGCTCTCGCGGATGTTGATGTCCCAGCGGAACACCGAGATGCCCCAGAAGGCCGGCGCGATCTGCGGCCAGTAACCGTAGTTGAGCAGCTGCGCGCCGCTGGCGCCGGTCGCCTGCACCGCCTCGATCTGCGTCGCCTCCGTCTCCTCGATGGCTTCGTAGAGCAGCTTGCCGACGAAGCCGATGGAGCGCAGCGCGATGGCGATGATGCCGGCGAGCAGGCCGGGTCCGAGGATCGAGACCAGCAGCAGCGCCCAGATCAGCGAATTGATCGAGCGCGAGGCGACGATGATGAACAGCGCGATGGGCCGGGCGATCATCAGGCTCGGCGTCGTGTTGCGCGCGGCCAGGAAGGCGATGGGCGTGGCGATGGCGACACCGAGCATGGTGCCGAGCGTCGCCATGTTGATCGTGTCCCACAAGGGCCAGATCAGCTTCTCGATATAGCTCAGCCGCGGCGGGAACATGCGCGAGCCGATGTCGGCCGCCTGCTGCGGCGCGTCATAGACGAAGGCCCAGATCGTGTCTTTCGTCATCACCAGCCAGCACCAGACGGTGAGGGCGACGAACACGAACCATGCGGCCCACAGGCGCAAGGAGGCTTGCGGGGTGCGGCGGAGCCAGACCGGGCCGCTTTCGGTTTTGATCACCGGCATGTCACTGCACCCACTTGCGGATATAGCTGGAGGAGTATTCCGCGAACATCACCACGGCGATGATGATCAGCAGGATCGCTCCGGCGCTGTCGTATTCGTAGCGGTCGATGGCGGTGTTCAGCGTCGCGCCGATGCCGCCGGCGCCGACGATGCCGATCACCGCGCTCTCGCGGAAATTGATGTCGAAGCGGTAGAGCGTCAGGCCGATCAGGCGCGGCATCACCTGCGGCTGCACCGCGTAATTGACCAGCTGCCACCAGGACGCGCCGGTGGCGCGCACCGCCTCCGCCTGCGCCTCGTCGATGTCCTCGATGTCCTCGGCCAGCAGCTTGGCCAGGAAGCCGATGGTGGCGAAGGACAGGGTCAGGAAGCCGGCGAAGGGGCCGAAGCCGAACATGGCGACCAGCAGGATGGCGATGATGATTTCCTGCAGGGCGCGGCTCGCCGCGATAATGCCGCGGCAGATGTAGTAGACCGGGCGCGGGGCGATGTTGCGCGCCGCGCCGATGCCGATGGGCACGGAGATCAGCACGCCGGCGACCGTCGCCGTGACCGTCATGGTCAGGCTCTCGATCATGCCGGCGCTGATGTCCTTCCAGCGGCTGGTGAAGTCCGGCTGCAGGAAGCCCTGGACGAAGCGCCAGCCCCGGTCGAGACCGTCCCAGACGCGGGCCCAGTTGACGTCGACCGAGCCGATGGCCAGCACCAGATAGACGACGATGACGGTGTAGATCCCGTAGCGCCAGCGCGGGTCGGGGATCATCGTCGCCGGGCGGCGCCAGCGACGGGGATAGGCCTTTGCGGTCGCGCTCATGGCTCAGACCATCCCGGCCATGCGTTCGGCCGCGTCGCGCTCGGCGTGGTCGTCCTCTTCCGCCGCGCGGCGCATGGCTGTCCAGTCCTCCTCGCCGTAGATGCGGGTGAGCACGCCTTCGTCGAGCAGGTCCGGCGTGCCGTCGAAGACGATCTGGCCGGCCTGCAGGCCGATGATGCGCTGGGTGAACTGCTGGGCCAGCACCACGTCGTGGATGTTGATGATCGCCGGCAGGCCGCGCTCGGCACAGATCTCGACGATCAGCCGCATGATCTGGCGCGAGGTCTTGGGATCGAGCGAGGCGGTCGGCTCGTCGATCAGCAGCAGCTCGGGATCCTGGGCGAGCGCACGGGCGATGCCGACGCGCTGGCGCTGGCCGCCCGACAGGGCATCGGCGCGCTTGTCGGCATGGTCGATCAGGCCGACGCGGTCGAGCAGGCGGAACGCGTTCTCCACGTCCTCGCCGGGAAAGCGGCGCAGGAACGAGCGCCAGAAGCCGACATAGCCGAGGCGTCCCGACAGCACGTTCTCCATCACCGACAGGCGTTCGACCAGGGCATATTCCTGGAAGATCATGCCGATCTGGCGGCGCGCCCGGCGCAGGCCGCCGGCCGGCAGGCCGGTAATGTCGAGATCGTTCAGCAGCACCCGCCCCTCGCTCGGCTCGACCAGGCGGTTGATGCAGCGGATGAGGGTCGACTTGCCGGCGCCGGACGGCCCGATCAGGCCGACGACCTGCCCCTTCGGCACGGTGAAACTGACCGACCGGAGGGCCTTGTCGCCGGTCTTGTAGGTCTTGGTAAGCGCTTCGACTGTCAGCATGCGGGGATCCGGGGAGAGAGGGCCTGTGCGGCCGGGTCTGCCGGGTCAGGGCAGCGCGCAAGGGGCACGGACGGGGCGCGGGAGAGGATCCCCCACACGCCCCGTCCGGCCGGTCACGGTGTTACCGTACGTGCCTTACTGGCAGTTGTAGGAAACGTCGTTCGCCTCGTCGATCTGACGGATGACGGACCAGTTGTCCTTGAAGGTGATCGGGATGAACTGCGCCTCGCCCGACTTGGAGAACTCCTTCTCCAGCGACGAGCCTTCCCACTTGAAGGTGGCGAAGCCTTCCTTGATCTTCTCCTGCAGCTCCGGCTTCAGGTTGTAGGCAACGCCGTAGCCGGTGGTCGGGAAGGTCTGCGACTTGTAGATGCTGACCACCTGCTCCGGCTTGATCACCTCGCGCTCGATCATACGGTGCATGACGGAGTTGGCGATGGCGGCCGCCGGATAGTCCTTGTTGGCGACGCCGAGCACCGAGTTGTCGTGCTTGCCGGAGAAGGCCGGCTCGTAGTCGGTGCCGGAGACGAGCCCGTACTCCGCCTTCAGCAGCGCGGACGGCGCCTTGAAGCCGGAATTCGAGGTCTCGGCGGTGAAGGCCAGGGTCTTGCCCTTGATGTCTTCCGGCTTCTCGATGCCCGAGCCCGGATAGGTGATGATTTCCATCTCGTAGCCGAAGCTGCCGTCGGCCTTGGCCATCATCGTGAAGGGGCGGAAGCCGGCGCAGGCGACGGCGAGCGGGTTGGATCCGGTGTTGAAGCCGGCGATGTGCAGGCGGCCGGCACGCATCGCCTCGATCTGGGCGGCGTTCGACTGGACCGGGAAGAACTGCACCTTCTTGCCGGTAACGCTTTCCATATGCGCCAGGAAGTCGGCCCAAGCCTCGGCATAGACGGCCGGATCCTCGACCGGGGTATAGGCGAAGATCAGCGTCGAGGGATCGATCTGCTGCGCCGGATCGGTCGGGATGTCGGCGATCAGGTCGCCGTCGGCATCGGTGTAGCGGCTGTCGAGCTTGAATTCGGCCTGCGCGGGCGTTGCGGCGATCAGGCCGGCAAGCAAGGCGGCAACGCTCGCCGCACCGGCGAGCTTCGTCAGGTGAATGGTCATCTATGTTCCTCCACTGGGGCGCGATCTGCATCCGTTCTGGACCGGATGTCTGTTATGCGTCCTGCATGAAGGCTGGATGACAATCTTAGCCGCGTCAAGACCTTGAGGCGGCGAAGTTTCCTGTAGGGGATGCACCTCGCGGCGACCGTCCGCAGCGCTGCCGCCGCACGCCGGGTTCCGCGCGCAAGGCCGGGCCGGAAAGCGGCCGGGACGGCACAGGACCCGAGGTCGGATTGCCCCGCCCTGCCGCGCGCCGTCCCCGACCCCGGCACCCGACCTCGCCTCAGGACGCAGCATCGCGGGACACCTTCCCCTTGGGAATGCTGCAAGATAAGCCGGCAAATATCCTTTGCGAGCCAGCCTTCCTCTGCCGCCGCAAATGCCGACGGCCCCATTCCAAGGCCGCGGCGGAGCGACGCGGTCCGGCTGCGCGCCCGCCTGTCCCGACACACTCCGAATCGTTTCCGAAGCACCCCCCGTAAAGCCGATAATGGAATTCGGAATTCCGAACTGTTGACAGGCCGGGTTCCGTGAGGCAGGGTGGCGTCGTTGGAATTTGGAATTCCGAATTCCTGAACAGCCGAACCACTCCTCCCGACAGGGCAAAGATCCCGCGGGACCGGACACGCGAACAGCCAGAGGTCCCCGGGCAGATCGGAGGTCTCGGTCACATCGGAAGCCGGCACACCGGAGGTCGGCACATCTGATTCCGCCGGATATCCGGCCCGAGACACCCGGCCTGAGGGCTCCGTGGCCCATCGCCAGACCGCCGGCCCCTAAGGCCTCAGCGGAGATTACGGAGAGCTTGGCCGCATCCCGGCCAGGTCAGGGACAGGTCCGTCCCGGAACGCGCGTCACCGGGTGTGCCGAACAGGCCTCCCATGTCATACCTGCGGCGCATTGCGGTGACGCAGCCGTTCCTCCAGCCTGTCCCGGCACCGCGCCGGACAGGCCGCCAACCAGCCCCCGGGGATCCGCCCGGGTGCTCTCGCGCCGGCTGCGCTTCATTGCGATGTCCGCAAGGACCGTGAGGGGAAGGACGCAAGGCATGCCCATGAAACTCATCGACCAGAGCCCGATCCTGGTGGACCGCGTCTACGAGCGGCTGCGCCAGGCCATCGCGCTGGCCGACCTCGCCCCGGGCGAGCGCATCCGCCAGGCGGAGCTCGCCGAGCGGCTCGGCGTGTCGCGCCAGCCGGTCAGCCATGCGCTGCAGCTGCTCAAGCGCGACGGGCTGGTCGAGGAGACCGGGCGCAAGGGGCTCAAGGTCACCGAGATCGACCCGGCGCATCTTCGCGAGATCTACCAGGTCCGCGCCGCGCTGGACGGGCTGGCCGCCGGCCTTGCCGCCGCGCGGGTCGCCGAGGGCCGCATGCCGGAGGCCGAGCTGAAGAAGCTCGCCGCGATCCTGCACCAGGCCGACAGTTTCGGCAACGACACGCCCGTCGTGGAACGGATCGCGCTCGACGTCGACTTCCACAACCAGGTCATCGTCATGTCCGGCAACCGCCGAATCGCCGAGACGCTCGAGCCGCAGTTCTCGCACATGATGCGCTCCATGCGGCTGGTGCTGGACATCGGCGGCTTCCGCGAATCCGCCTGGGAGCACCACACCGAGATCGCCCGGCTCATCGCAGCCGGCGACGCAGCCGCGGAAGGCGCCGCCAGGGCCCACGCGGAAAATGCCGGCAAGGAGACGGAGGCCCGCCTCACCGCCAGGCAGTCTTTGAAGAACACGGCCTGAAGGCCGTGACCCAAGAGGAGGAACGCCACATGAAGCTGACGCAGGAACAACAGGACGAATTCAACCGCCACGGCTATCTTTTCCTGCCCGAGGCGTTCTCGCCGGAAGAGGTCGAGGTGCTGCGCGAGGCGGCGTCCGGCATCTTCGACGAGGACCGCAAGGAGATCTGGCGCGAGAAGGACGGCACGCCGCGCACGGCCTTTGCCTGCCACACCTACAACGAGGCGTTCCGCCTGCTCGGCCGCCATCCCCGCCTCATCGAGCCGGTGCGCCAGATCTTCGGCGAAGAGCTGTACATGCACCAGTTCAAGGTGAACGCGAAGGCCGCCTTCACCGGCGACGTCTGGCAGTGGCACCAGGACTTCCCGACCTGGCACAAGGATGACGGCATGCCCGAGCCGCGGGCGATGAACATCTCGGTGTTCCTCGACGACGTGCTGCCGATCAACGGCCCGCTCATGCTGATCGGCGGTTCGCACACCCACGGCCAGCTCAAGTCGGAATACGACACCACGACCACCAGCTACGGTCTGTGGACGCTCGACAACGACACCGTGACCGAGCTCGCCGCCAAGGGCGGCATCGTCGCCCCGACCGGCAAGGCCGGCGGCTTGCTGATCCACCACGGCAACCTGGTGCACGGCTCGTCGGGCAACATCACGCCCTACCCGCGCAAGATCGTCTACCTGACGCTCTCCACCGTCTCCAACGCGATCCGCAAGCCGACCCGGCCGGAATACATCGCCCATCGCGATTTCACGCCGATCGAGCCGGTCGAGGACGACGCGCTGCAGCGCTACGCGATGTCCATGCGCGAAGCGGCCGAGTAACCGCCGAACGTGACAGGCCGGAGCGGAGACCACCCGCTCCGGCCTTTCCTTGCGATCCCGGACGGGCGCTTCGCCCGCCCGGTCTTTTCGTGTCAGGGCATCAGAACGGACGGTCTCCACATGACAGATACTTCGGCTGGCCGACTGGCCGGCAAGGTCGCCATCGTCGTCGGCGCCGGCTCCTCGGGAGAGGGCTGGGGCAACGGCAAGGCGACAGCGGTTCTCTTCGCGCGCAACGGCGCGCGCATCCTCGCCGTTGACCGCGACGAGCGCGCGGCGGCCGAGACCCGCGACATCATCCGCTCCGAAGGCGGGACCTGCGAGACCGCACAGGCGGACGTCTCGTCCTCCGCCGACATCGCGGCGATGGTCGAGGCCTGCCTGGTGCAGTTCGGCCGCATCGACATCCTGCACAACAATGTCGGCATCTCGGAAACCGGCGGCCCGGTGGAGGCCTCCGAGGAGAGCTGGAACCGGGTGATCGCCATCAACCAGACCAGCATCTTCCTCACCTGCAAGCATGTGCTGCCGGTGATGGAGCGCCAGCGCAGCGGCGCCATCGTCAACGTCGCCTCGATCGCGGCCTCCCGCTACATAGGCTTCCCCTATGCCGCCTATTCGGCGTCCAAGGCGGCGATCGTCGGGCTCACCCGCAACATCGCCCTGCAATATGCGCCGCTCGGCATCCGCGCCAACTGCGTCTCGCCGGGGCTGATGAACACGCCGATGATCCGCAAGCCGCTCGCCGCCTCCTATGGCGGAGAGGACGAGATGATCGCCCGGCGCGATGCGCAGTGCCCGATGGGGCACATGGGCGATGCCTGGGATACGGCCCATGCGGCGCTGTTCCTCGCCTCGGACGAGGCGCGCTACATCACCGCCCAGGAGCTGGTGGTCGATGGCGGCCTGACCGCGACCTGCGTCTCGCCGTAACGCGGCCTGGCGGCAATCCCCCGGATTGTCGGGCGATAATCCCGGGGACCATGCCTGCAGCCGCAGGTTTTACCGGCTTGCCCCGCTTCGCCGCCGCCCTCTACGATGGCGGCGGCCGCTTTTTCGGCGGCCTGTTTTCGCGACGTGGCACGCCAAGAGGTCCCCCCGATGTCCAACACGCCGTTTTCCGCCCGCGCCCGCCGCCTCGGCCTGCGCATGAGCGCGCGCGTGGCGCTCGCCGCGCTCCTCGCCACCGGGGGCGTTGCCCTTGCCGAGGCCTGCACCCGCCTCGTCTATCACGGCGCCGGCGACACGGTGGTCACCGCCCGCTCGATGGACTGGAAGAACGAGATCGCCACCAATCTGTGGGTGATGCCGCGCGGCATGGAGCGCAGCGGCGAGGCCGGGCCGAACTCGCTGAAATGGACTTCGAAATACGGCAGCGTCATCGCCTCGGGCTACGACGTGTCGACCACGGACGGGGTCAACGAGGAGGGCCTTGCGGTCAATCTGCTGTGGCTGGCCGAGTCCGAATATCCCGAGATGACCGGCGACCGGCCGGGCCTGACCATCGCCGCCTGGGGCCAGTATGTGCTCGACAATTTCGCCAGCGTGGCGGAGGCCGTCGCGGCGCTGGAGGCCGAACCCTTCACCATCGTCACCGACAGCGTGCCCGGCGAGGAGCGGCTGACGACGCTGCACCTGTCCATGTCCGATGCCAGCGGCGACAGCGCCATCGTCGAGTATATCGAGGGCCGGCAGGTCATCCATCACAACCGCCGCTACACGGTCATGACCAACTCGCCGACCTTCGACGAGCAGCTGGCGCTCGCCGAATACTGGCGCGGCATCGGCGGCACCGTGTTCCTTCCCGGCACCAACCGCGCCGCCGACCGCTTCGCGCGGGCAAGCTTCTATGTCGAGGCGATCCCGCGGCCCGAGGATCCCAACCGCGCCATCGCCAGCGTCTTCAGCGTCATCCGCAACGTGTCCGTACCCTTCGGCATCACCACGCCCGACCAGCCGAACATTTCCTCCACCCGCTGGCGTACGGTCGTCGACCACCAGCGGCTGCTCTACTTCTTCGAATCCGCCCTCACCCCGAACACGTTCTGGGTGGACCTGAAGCAGCTCGACTTCGCGAAAGGCGCGCCGGTGCGCAAGCTCGACCTCGGGCCGGACCAGCAGCACATCTATTCCGGCGATGCGACCGCCTCCTTCGTCGAGGCCGAGCCCTTCCGCTTCCTCGGCCTGCCCGAATAGGCAAGACCGCCCGGCGCGTCAGTACCCGGTGCCTCAATATCGGGCGCGTCAGTACCAGGTGCCGAAGCGGGTCAGCCGGCGGCGCGGCGCCCCCGCATCGGGCACCGGCGAGCGGCCCGCGACATGCGGCATCGCGCCCGTGTCCAGCCAGCGCTCGGGCGAGGCCCGCAATTCGCGCAGCCGCTGCACCCGCTCGGCGGTCTGCGGGTGCGTGCGCAGCACCGACGGGTCGGGAATGCGCGCGCCCTGCGGCAGCGCCGCCTCCCACATGCGCCCCTGGATGCGCTCCAGCTTCATCAGCGCGCCGGCGAGCCCTTCTGGGTCGCCGGTCAGCGAGGCCGCGCCCAGATCCGCCTCGAACTCGCGGGTGCGCGACAGGGCCAGCTGCACCGCCGTTCCGATCGTCGGCGCCACGAGCAGCAGCAGCACCGCGCCCCAGGGCACGGCCGCCCCGCCGGCCAGCGCTTCCGGCAGGCTGATCAGCATCAGGACCAGGCCGAACACCGACATGATGCCGGTCATCCGTGCCACCACATCGGCCATCGCCATCACGTGGATGTCGCCATGCGCCACATGGGCGAGCTCATGCGCCATCACGCCGACGAACTCGCGCGGGGTCAGCCGGGCCAGCAGCCCTTCGGTGATGCAGATGGCGCTGTCCTCGCGCGTGCCGGTGGAAAAGGCGTTCACCATCCGGCTTGGCACCAGATAGAGCTTCGGCATGCGCGGCAGGCCGGCCCGCTCGGCCAGCAGCCGCACGATCATGTGCGCCTCGGGAAAGGCGGCGGGCGTCACCTCGCGCGCGCCGTAGAGCTGCAGCACCAGCGCGGAGGAATAGCGCGCCGCCAGCATCACCGACAGCGAGCCGCCGATGGCCGCCCACAAGATGCCTTGCGGCCCGGCCAGCGTCCACGCGGTCAGCGACAGCAGCAGCACCGCCCCGGCGGCGAGCGCCAGCGTGTGCAGCCGGTTGCGCCGCCGGTACCTGGCGCGAACCTGCGGGTCGATGGTGATGGCCGGGCCGATGCCGTGAGGGGTCATTGGCTGAATATGGGCTGCCGCCGGGCCGCTTGCAAAGCGGCAAGACGGCGCGCCTGCGCATACGAAAAGGCGCGCGGAACGGCCGTCCCGCGCGCCTCGTTCAATCGCGATGCCGCGCCCCGCGTCAGACGGTCAGGCCTGCCGGGCAGGCAACGCCCGTGCCGCCGAGGCCGCAATAGCCGCCGGGGTTCTTGTCGAGATACTGCTGGTGGTACTCCTCGGCGAAGTAGAAGTGGCCCATCGGCTTGATCTCGGTCGTGATGGTGCGCGAGTGGCCGGCCGCCTTCAGCGCCGCCGCATAGGTCGCGCGCGAAGCGTCCACCGCCTCCGCCATCCCGCTTCCTTCGGCGAAGTAGATCGCCGAGCGGTACTGGGTGCCGGTATCGTTGCCCTGGCGCATGCCTTGCGTCGGGTCGTGGCCTTCCCAGAACGCCTTGAGCAGCTCCTCGCGCGGCAGGCGCGCGGTGTCGAAGACCACCCGCACCACTTCCGTGTGGCCGGTGCGGCCGGTGCAGACCTCGTGATAGGTCGGGTTCGGCGTGTGGCCGCCGGCATAGCCGACCGCGGTGACGACGACGCCCGGCATGGTCCAGAACAGCCGCTCGGCGCCCCAGAAGCAGCCGAGGCCGAACAGCACCTCTTCCTCGCCCGCGCCGGGGGCAAGATCGAGCGGGCGGCCGAGCACCGTATGGATGCCCGGGGTGACGATCGGCTCGCTGCGGCCGGGCAGCGCCATGGCCGGGTCGACCAGCGAGAACTTGTTGCTGAGCATTGTCATGAACGACATGGATGCCTCCAAAGGGATGCGCGCCGGGGAGGCCGGCGGGCAAGGGACTCAGACGGTTTCGGCGAGCCTGCGGCGGCGACGGCCGCGGCCGAGATCGCCGATCCACAGGAGCAGGAAGCCGAGCGGTCCGACGATCACCCAAGCCGGCTGCACCAGCAGCTTGAGGGCAACCGGATCCCACAGGACCGGATTGACCTCGCTCTGGACGAAGGCCTGGGCGGCGGCGAGACTTTCGGGTGCGAAGTCGAACCAGTACTGGCCGAAGGACGTCGTCGACCAGCTGCCGGCGGCAATCGTCGACGTGGCGTCGATCACCAGCGCCACCAGCGCCAGCGCCACGAACCACAGACCGAGAAGCCGCAGGAGAAGTCTGAACATCGTTCCGTCCCGGATCCACCCAACACCAAGCCTGAAGGCATCGGGCCGGCCCGCGCCAGACTGCAAACATCGGCTGCAGGACGTCTGCAGGCAGACCTCTGCACCTTCCTGAACTCCGCACGGCGGAATTCGTTCACTCGAAATTTGCATACGCGGGCGGCCGCGGGCCGGACCATAGCCCGCCTCGGCCTTTCGGGCGACAGCAAAACGCGAGAAAACGGCGAGAATGGGCACGGCGCGCCATCGCCTTGCCTCTCCCGCCGGGCGCATCAGATAGGCTTGCTTTCGCAAAAGCGCAAGATGGACGAAAGGCGTCTCGCCGAGGCGTGAGAGCGCGGGAGCGATCCGTGAGAAAGCGGGAGCACTCCGCGACCCCGCGTGGGGGCGACCGCCCCCCGCCGTTCCGCCCGAAGGCGGCCCCTCCCGGCTGCGCGCGCCAGGCGCCCGCGCAAGCGTCCGTCCTCTGGCCTCAGCGACGAGAACCCAATGTTTCCGCCGGCTTTCTCGCCCGTTTCCGGCAGCGTTTGCCCGCCCGTGTTGAAAAGCGCAGCGGGGCATGGATGAGTGCTTGAACTTGGCCGCATCGTCAGTATATTGCGCGACTTGCGGGCCGGGTCGGCCCGGCTTCGCGCCGCCTTGGTGCGAGCGCCGGACCCATCGCCTTCCCGCACGAGGACCGACGAAAGGCCTGCCCCGCAGGCCCACCGGACGGGCCGGCTGCGGAGAGGTGGCCGAGTGGTTTAAGGCGCACGCCTGGAACGCGTGTATACGGGAAACCGTATCGAGGGTTCGAATCCCTCTCTCTCCGCCATTCTTTCGCTCACGGCAGTTTCGCTTCGCTCGACGCCTCCGCGGGGGCGGCCTGACCGGCCGACGGGCGGTCGCCCGCTGGGCAGCACATTCGAACGGCTTCCCGAACCCTCCGTCATTCTCTGACTCGTGGCTTCGCTCCAGTCGGGGCCTCGCATCAGCTCGGACGGCCGTTGGCCTTGCGAACCCTGCGCGCCGTTTTCATTCGCGCGCAGCCGCCACACCACCCCTGCGCGCTTGGCTCAGCGCGGCGGCGCGCATCCCGCTTGCTCAGCACTGAAAGAGTTGAAAAACGGCTCGCGGCCGGGCCTCGTCTCGATTTGCAGACCGGAGATTATCCGGCAGCCGCTGGCGCTGCGCGCAATTGGCCCCACGCCAAGATTGGTCGACAAGATGGGGTCAGGGTTCCTTTCCTCGTGGGTCCCGGCCGCAACGAGCGCTTGGCGCTTCTGAAGAAACGCGGAGGCGAAACCGGCCTCCTCGACCGCCGTCACGGCTGCTACGCCCGGAGCCAGCCGGATCGCGCAGGACCGCCGCCCGTCGGGATATTCCTCTTCCACCACCACGAATGAAGAACCGTCCTGCTGCCAGCTGTGCTGGCGCACTTCATGTCCGCGCCTCGCAGGCTCGGCCAAGCCCTCTATCGTGACAGGCGGTACGCGCCGGATCGAAGGCCCGAGATCGTCCAGCCCCTGCGTATCCAACCTCTCGCCTTGCTCGATGGCCATGCGACAGCGTTCCGAGAGGCGCAGCCATGTCTCGATGTCCTTGTCGCTCGCCTGAGCTTCCCTCGCCTGAGCTGCCGAGGACAGCCAGACGGCAATCGTCATCACAAAGAGGGTAGCAAACCGCATCCGTACCTCGACCAGGTGCCCTTGCAGCGCCGCGACATCCTGAAGGAGGCCCGCGCCTCCCCTTCCGCCAGCTAATTGCGGATGTCGGACGCCTCCTCAAATTACACCGCAAAATAAGGAACAAAATACCTCACTCCGCAATTGGCAGCCGCAAATACTCTTGTTTGAGTATTCGACTTGCATATTTACGTACTGATCAATAGGAAATATATTTGAAATGACGCATTGCACGCCATGAGGATAATATGCGCGGCTACGGCTCTGAACGTGAAGATTATTTGTTCCACAAGGGCGACTGGTTCGCTACGGAAAATAAGTGGAAAAATGAGCTTGTTGCCGCAATTGAGGCCATGGACGACGACGAGTTGCTAAATACCTCGACTTCCGATTTAGCGCGATATTATGCAGATAAGTACACCTTGGATATTCCGATTATCTACCCAGATGAAATAACCGTATCCCAACGCGAGACAAAAATTGATGTCAGCCAAGATCATGGTCGGTACATCAGAGATAGATCTCGCCCCTTCTACCTTAACGGGACATCTATTGATGTTGAATTGCCATTTACCGGAGACAAAGTAGCATTTGATATCCAGCCAACTACCCAGAACTTCAATAATCCGCGCGCGCGTATCGCTGAAAGCGCATTGAATTTCTCGGTGACAGGAACCAACTTAACGACGGAAAGCGTCAATGCTGAGGTGAACAGAAGGGTTGCGTCAATCAGCGAACATCTTGGTTGGCTACGAAACAACGCTGAATCATATAATGCTGGACTAGAGGCCCTTGCAACCCAGACCATTGAGCGTCGTAAGGAAAAACTCCTGAAAGACAGATCACTGGTCGCTGGACTGGGTTTCAAAATCAAACAGCGTCCGGGCGCCACAGAAACATTTGCAGCCCCTTCAGTTCGAAGAAATATACGACCTGCGCGCCCCAAACCCACGGCGTCCAGAGAGCCATACTTACCTGAGCCGACGCTTCCTGATAAAGATTATCAACATATACTTGAAGTTCTCACAAACATGGTTCGCGTGATAGAACAAAGCCCTGGCGCTTTTAGGGAAATTGACGAAGAAAGTTTGCGAACTCATTTTCTTGTACAATTGAATGGCCACTTTTTAGGCGGAGCCACAGGAGAAACCTTCAATTACGAAGGGAAAACCGATATATTAATCAAAGTTGACGGCAGGAATATATTCATTGGAGAGTGCAAATTTTGGAACGGGAGAAATCTTACACTGACACGCTCGACCAAGTCCTTTCTTATCTCAGCTGGAGAGATACAAAAGCGGCAGTTTTAATATTCAACAGAAACAGAGAATTCAGCAGCGTTTTAGAGAAAATAGCTGAATGCACACCCAGCCACCCGAATTTCAAAAAACTTCTCAAGCCGCAATCTGAGAGTAGCTGGACCTATTTATTTGGGCATAAGGACGATCCAAATCGTGAGATTTTAATCACCGTTCAAGCATATAATGTCCCAAAAAGAATACAGCCGCGCATTCGATCTCTTTGAGAGATTTCTTCAAATTACTGACACATCACAGTTTTTTCCTTCCATGCGCGACAGTTTTGCGCGCATTCCCTCCACGAGGAACTACCTCACTCGCCATCGCACATATGCTCCCCCCCCAACACCCGACCAGCGTACATGGTCCCATGCGCGATGGTCGGTATTGGGGGCCGTGGGTTCGCCGGTTGCGCGGGCGTGCCTGGAAACGTCCCTGCCTAGAAGAACATACCACCGTCCATCGCGCCGATCATCTACGGCTCGGTCACTGACAGATGGGCCCTCGGCCGCCGGTGTGATCAGGCCGGGCGGTTCAAGGCGCCGCCTGGACCGCGTTTAGACGGCAAACCGTATCGGGCTTCGAACCTTCCGCCCCCTTCGGATTGCGCAATGCGGGAACGATCCGGTTCCGCGCCCGTTCTCCTTGCACTCGTACCGGAGAAGGAAAACGGATCATTCCGATCACCTACGACTGCAGTCTGCATCGCATGGAAGCGAGCTGCGGCTGATGCGTATCCGGTGGGATTTTCCGGACCACACGACCTGAGAGGATCGAAATCATGACCGTCGTGCTTGCCACCGTTTGCCAGGATGGAGTCGTGCTCGGCTCCGACTCGCAGATCACGGACAAGGGGAGAGGCATGACATATCCGGCCGAGAAGCTGCACCCTTTGGGCGAGCTGGCGGCATGGGGCGGCAGCGGTGCGCGCTCGGTTCTGGTCGAGGTCGAAAACTGTTTCAACGAAAACAGTGCGGCCATTCTGGAGGCCCCGGATATCGGCCGCGCGATGCAGGAACAGGTCCTCCCGATCCTGCGCCATCACTACGACACGTTCATCCCGGACGTGCCGGGCGAAGAAGACGGCGGCTCGCCGTCGGCCTACGTGATGGCGGCCGGATGGCGCGAGGGAGAGCCGTGGATCGTCGAGATAACGCCCTCCGGCATGATCGGGCACTATGGCGATATCGGCTTCCACGCCATCGGCAGCGGTGCGGCCATGGCACAGCAAGCCGGCTCGCTGCTGTCCCACTTCCATTTGACCGAGCGGTCGCTGCGCTTCGGTTGCGCGGCCGTCCTGCGTGTCCTGGAAGCGCTCGACCTTACCTCCCCCAGCGTCGGCAAGCCCTTCAGCCTGTGTCGTATCGACGAGCACGGTGCGCACCACCTCAGCGACGCAGAGATCGAGAAGGTGACCAAGGACGTGCGTCGATGGGAGGAGGCCGAACAAGCCGCAATCGCCAAGATATTCGAGTGACGCGCCTCGATGCGAGGCTGAGCGACAAAGAGGAGGGCGCCCGATATCCGCTTGCATCCGCGACGTGTCGACCGGCCGCAGCAGCACGCCCCCCCAAAACAAAACCAGCGCACATGGTCCCATGCGCGCTGGTCGGTGTCGGGGTCGGTCGCTTCGCCGGTGCGCGGCGCCCGCGCGGGTGTTGCTCAGAAGAACGTGTTCGGCAGCAGCATGCTGAAGAACGGCACGTAGGTCAGGATCACCAGCGCCACCAGCATCAGGACGATCGTCGGCAGGGCCGCGCGGAAGATCTCTCCCAGCTTCATGTTGGCGACGCCCATGGCGACGAACAGGTTGAGCCGACGGGCGGGGTCAGCATGCCGACCGACAGGTTGACCAGCATGATGATACCGAAATGGATCGGGTCGACGCCGACCTGCGCCGCGATGGGCATCATCAGCGGGCCGAGGATGATGATCGCCGAGGCGCTGTCGAGGAAGCAGCCGGCCACCAGCAGGATCAGGTTGAACAGCAGCATCACCACGATGGAGTTGCTGGTGTCGCTGAGGATGAAGCTCGCCAGCTGCGCCGGGGTGCCGGAGCTCGCCAGCAGCCAGGAGAAGGCCGAGGCGCCGGCGGTGATCAGCAGCAAGGGGCCGGAGATCAGGCCGGTGTTGCGCAGCACCACCAGCGTGTCCTTGAGCGAGATCGTCCGGTAGACCACCGCGCCGACCAGCCAGCCGTAGAGACAGGCGGCGGCCGCCGCCTCGGTCGGCGTGAAGACGCCCGAATAGATGCCGCCGAGCAGGATGAACGGCAGGCCGAGGCCCCAGGCTGCCTGCTTCAGGGCCGCCCAGATGCTGGCGAGGCTCGGCATCGCGTCGCGCGGGTATCCCTTGCGCGCCGAATACCAGCTGGCATAGGCGATCAGGATGCCGCCGATCAGCAGCGCCGGCAGCAGGCCGGCGGCGAACAGCTTGCCGACCGAGGTGCCGGTGACCGAGCCGTAGATGATCAGCGCGATGGACGGCGGCACGATGGGGCCGAGCGTGCCGGCGGTGGTGATCAGCCCGATGGAGAAGTACTTGTCGTAGCCCGCCTTGACCATCGCCGGATAGAGGATCGAGCCGATGGCGATCACCGTCGCCGGGCTGGAGCCGGAGATCGAGCCGAACATCAGGCAGGCGACGACGGCGGCGGCGGCAAGGCCGCCCGGCAGCCAGCCGACGATGGCGCGCGCCAGGTTGATCAGCCGTTCCGACAGGCCGCCGATGCGCATCAGCTCGGCCGCCAGGATGAAGAACGGGATCGACATCAGCGAGAAGTTGTTCATGCCCGAGAACATGCGCATCGGCACGAGCACGGGATCGAGGCCGCCCCAGAAATAGAGCGCGGCCGCCACCGACAGCGCCAGGGCGGCAAAGATGGGCAGGCCGAAGACGAGCAGGCCGAAGAAGACGGGGACGAGTGCACCGACCATGGATGGGGTCCTCAGCTCGTTTTGATGTCGACGGAAGGCGGCGTATAGGCGCGCCCGAACACGAGTTCCTGCAGGACCAGGAGATAGCGGGCGATCATCAGGCCCGCCGAAAACGGAATGACCATGTAGATGTAGCCGACGGGGATGCGCAGGGCCGGCGAGAGCTGGCCCATGCGCGAGGTGTTGATCACCAGCTTGCTGCCGTACCACAGCACAACGCCGGCGAAGATCAGGCCGAGGCAGGCTGCGCCGATCTGCAGCGGCCGGACCATCTTTTCCGGCACGAAGGCGTAGATCGCCTCGACGCTGATATGGGAGGCGTAGCGCACGCCCATTCCCATGGTCAGGAAGCTCATGGTGATGAAGGAGTAGAGAACCACCTCCTCCGACCAGTAGAGCGAATTGTTGAAGACGTAGCGCGCGATGACCTGCGCGATGGCGACGAGGGTCGCGGTCAATATCAACCCGCTGACCAGCGTGTTTCAATGACGTCAACCAGTCTGTTCAACCAGGTGATCATGTCCGCGACCCTCTTCTTGCGGATTAGTTGCCGTTCGCCAGGGCGATCGCCTTGTCCATCAGGGCCGGCGTGACCTTGTCGCGGAACTCGTCGTAGATCGGCTTGGAAGCCTCGATGAACGCCGCGCGCCTTCCTCGGACAGCTTCTGGATCTCGATCTGGTCCTTGATCGCGTCGAGGATCTTGGCCTCGTCCTCGTTGGTGAACTGGCGGGCAGCGTCACGGCCGACGATCATGGCGTCCGCGATCACGGTCTGCAGGTCCTCCGGCAGGCTTTCCCAGGCCTGCTTGTTCATCACGGCCGCATAGGTGTGGTAGGCGTGGCCGGTCAGGGTCATGTACTTCTGCACCTCGTAGAACTTCATCGAGGCGATGTTGGCGAGCGGGTTCTCCTGGCCCTCGATGACGCCCTGCTGGAGGCCGTTATAGACCTCGACATAGGCCATCGCGGTCGGGTTCGCGCCATAGGCACGGTAGGTCGACAGGATGGTCGGCGCCTGCAGGGTGCGCATCTTGATGCCGGCGAGATCGGCCGGGCCGTTGATCGGGCGGATGTTGTTGGTCATGTGGCGGAAGCGGCGCCCCACATGGCGATGCCGTGCAGGTTGTTGGCGTCGAGCGTGCCCAGCAGCTCGGTGCCGACCTCGCCGTCGAGAACGCGCATCATCGCGGCGTTGTCGTTCAGCAGGAACGGCAGGTCGAACAGGTACATCTGCTCGTTGAAGTTGGCGAGGTTGCCGGTCGGCGGGATCGCGATGTGGACGAGGCCCATCTGCGTCTGCTCGATGATCTCGACGTCGCCGCCGAGCTGCGCGGCCGGGCGGATGTTGATCTCGATCCGGCCGTTCGAGTTCTTCTCGACTTCTTCCTTGAACACCACGGCGGCGCGGGCGTTCGGCGTGTCCTCGGTCAGCACGTGGGCGAAGGTGAAGGTGAAGTCGGCCGCATGGGCCGCGCCGGCGAAGGTCGCGCCGACGGCGAGGATGATCGCTCTGCTCAGGTTTTTCATTGGTCTCTCCTCCAAGGGGGTGTCGTAAACAGTGATCAGGCCAGCGGTGCCTTGCCGAGCATTTCGGGCCCGGAGCCGATGGCAGTCTCGATGGCCAGGGCCGCCGCCAGCAGGCGGCGTTCCGCCATCGGCGGCGCCATGATCTGCAGGCCGGAGGGAATGCCGTTGGCATCCAGCCCGGTCGGCAGGGTCGCCGCACACCAACCGAACAGGTTGGCGAGCGCGGTGTTGCGGAGGGCCAGCATGTTGGCCTTCCGATAGGTGTCGGGGTCGGCGACCTCGGCGATGGTCGGCGCGGTGACCGGAATGGTCGGCGAGACCAGCACGTCGAACGTGTCGAAGGCCTGCGCCGCGGTCCGGCCGTATTGCGCAAGGTTCGCCGCCCGCTGCAGGTAGTCGGAGGCGGTCAGGTCGTTGACCGCTTCGACGCGCGCCATCACCGCCGGGTCGAGCTGGGCGATCCGCTCCGGGAAATTGCGGTCGAGAAACGCGCGCAGCTCCGCCGCCGCCAGGCCGCCGGCGCGGAAGATGGCGAGCGCCTCCTCGGTGCAGGCCAGCGTCACGTCGCCGACATGCGCGCCGGCATTTTCCAGGACCCGCAGGGCCTGGCTGGTGTTCTCGGCGATCGACGGCTCGATGTCGTCCCACACCGTGTTGCGGACGACGCCGATGCGCAGGCCCGAAAGATCCGCGGCCGCAACCGGCTCTGGCGCCTGCGGGTCCAGCGCGGCAAAGGCATAGGCAAGGTCCGCAACCGTGCGGGCCAGCAGGCCGGGCGTGTCGAGCGAGGGCGACAGCGGGACGATGCCCTCCAGCGACCAGCGGCCATGGGTGATCTTCAGCGCCGTCTGTCCGGTGAAGGAGGCGGGGAATGCGGACCGAACCGGCTGTGTCGGTGCCAGCGCCAGCAGCGCCGACCCTTGCGCCAGCGACACGCCGGCGCCCGAGCTCGAGCCGCCGGGGACGCGAGGGTCTCGCGCGACGACCACGGATTGACCGGCGTGCCGGCATGCGGGTTGGTGCCGAGGCCGCCGAACGCGAATTCGACCGTATGGGTCTTGCCGGTCACCACGCCCATCTGCGCCAGCAGCGCCTTCACCACCGGACCGGCGGCCTGCCACTCTTTCGGGAAGGCGGCATTGGTGCCCGCATGGTCGACAGGCCGGGAACGCCGAACAGGTCCTTGACCGAAACGGGAATGCCCATCAGCGGGCCGAGATCGATGCCCGAGGAGATCAGCGTGTCGAGGGCGGCCGCCTGGGCCTTGGCGCGTTCGCCCGCCCATGTGCGGTAGGCGTTCAGCACCGGCTCGCTCGCCGCATGGCGCTGCGCGGCCGCGCTCACGAGATCGGAGGACCGCACCTTTCCGGCGCGGAGATCCGCCGCGATCATTGCCAGAGATTGTGACTGCACCCTGTTGGCCCCTGCTCGTGAAACTCAAGCCGGACATTACGAGAAAACCGGGGCGCGACCACTCGCCTCTTCGCTGCGGCGCAGCACCGCCGTGCTGGGTCGCGGCGGCTCACATTCGACTAAATATATGTATTATAATATTAATTCAGCCCCTGATCGAACCTTACCCTAGGTCATTCGTTGCCGACATGGCAACACTGCGTTGCCGTCAACGCACACTCAGCCCCATCGCTTTTGCCTAGTTTGCCATCGGTCAACGCCTAATCCTGGAGCACGTTCATGCCGCATGCGACCGAAGCACGTCTGAAGGAAATGGGAATCGTCCTGCCGCGCAGGCCCAAGCCCATCGGCAACTACCTGCCCGGCGTCGTCGTCGGGAATCTCCTCTTCACGTCCGGCACGCTGGGCACCCGGCCGACGAGAACGACAACGACGTCCTGCCCTATGTCGGCAAGGTCGGCTCCGATCTCACCATCGAGGAAGGCTATGCCTCGGCCCGCCTGATGGCCATCAACCACCTGGCGATGATGAAGGCGGTGCTGGGCGATCTCGACCGGGTCAAGCGGATCGTCAAGATGATCGGCTACGTCACCTGCGCGCCGGGCTTCACCGAGCCGCATCTGGTGCTGAACGGCGCCTCGGATCTCTTCGTCGAGCTGTGGGGCGAGGAGAGCGGCAAGCATGCGCGCGCCGCACTCACCCAGCATGAGCTGGGGCTCAACGCGCCGGTCGAGGCCGATCTCACGGTCGAGCTGCACGCCTGATCTTCAGGCCTGGTTTTTCAGGCCCCACTCTCAAGCCTGATCCTCAGGCCTGGGCAGCTCTCAGCCGCTTCAGCATGGTGGCGTCGGCCTTCTCGTGTTTCGAGAAGCTCGACGTCAGCATGGCGATGAACGCGTCGCAGGCCGGCGACCGCCGCTGGTCCCGGCGCACGATCGCGTAGATGAAGCGGTGCTCGAAGTCCCCGCAGCTGAGGTTGAGCGGCACGAGTTCGCCCGCCTCGACCTCGCGCAGGGCTGCCTGCAGCGGCACATAGACGATCGCGTTGGACCTGATCGCGTGGCGGATCAGGAAGTGCAGCTGGTCGGCGACCATGATCGCCTTCGGCTTGCCGCCGAACTTGCGGAACGCCCGGTTCACCAGGTGATGGATGCCGTAGCTGTCGTCCGGCAGCACGCAGTCGCAGTCGGCGATGTCCGGCAGCTTCACCGCCCGCCCGTCGGCGAACGGGTGCGAGGGCGGGACGAGCGCCAGCAGCGGCTGGCGCCATTGGCCGACGATCTCCATCATCGGATGCGAGAAGTGGTCGTAGACGAAGCCGACCTGGCAGATGCGCTTTTCCAGCGCCTCCAGCACGCGCTCGCGCCCCCGGATCCGCATGCGGAACTCGACCGCCGGGAACCGCTTGCGGAACGCCAGGATCTGTTCCGACAGATAAGGGTCGGTCACCCCGTCGACCGTCGCGATGGAGACGCTGCCCGACTTCAGCTTGCGCAGGTCGGACATTTCTCCGCGGATCAGGTCGATCTGGCCGAGGATCGAGGCGAAATGCTCGGCCGCCAGCGTGCCCGCCTCGGTCAGCTGCACGCCATTGGCGCGCCGGTCGAACAGCGGCTCGCCGAACTCCCGCTCCAGCTTGGCGATCTGCCGGCTGATCGCCGAGGGCGAAACGTGCAGACGGTCCGCCGCCAGGCGGATCGAGCCCAGATGCACGACTTCCAGGAATAGCGGCAGGCGGTCAAATTGAGCATCGTGAACCCGGATCGCCGGCCCGCGCCTCACTGTCGGCCGGGCCACCGCGCCTCTGCGCGTGACCGGCCTTATACCACCCGGCTGCGGGTTTGGTAGCGTGGGTGGGGTGGTGAGGGGTGAGCGGGTGCACAGAAAGCGGCGTGGGCGCCACTGTACAAGCCATCCGTAAGGACTGGCTGCGGAGCGGGGATCAGGCGTTTGACCTGAGAAGAATTCGCTTCCTTGAAAAATCTGTTCAGTTCGTGACCTGAAGGTTGACGCGACTGAAGTCCTTACGAGAGAGGTCCGATTTCTTAATAGTCAGCACGAGATTATCAACGTCACCCCACTTCCAATTCAAAAAGATCGCTCGTGGGCAGCTCCAAAAGCGTCACTTCTCTACCGATCATAAAATCATGCACATACCCGTAGGGCACATCACACATAATTCCCATTTCGCGGCGAGCATCAAATGCGGCCTGCGCTTCCAGTTTTTCACGCCACGCGGGCGGCAATATGTGAGGGTCCGACACATACCAATACTTCGCATGGCTCTGTGCGATCGATTCCCAATTATACAACCAATACCCCAATCCTGAATTTGGCGGACGCTCCATTCGAAAAGCTCTTGCGGCAGGCTCCCCGTCGCGCCCCTCCAGTCTTATGGCTGAGAGTTCGAGGATCAAATCGTCAAGTAACGCCTCCGAAAATGGAAGACGCACTGCATCTTCTGCAGCCCTCGCACGCAACGCCCTCACCTTGAGTTCACATGCCCTCCAGACTGATGCGCGATGATCGTCGCCTAAGGCGTGAGATTTTATTCGCGCGCGTGCGGCGTCCAATCGCCATAGCGCTCAGGATTAGCAGAAACGTGGTCCAGGGCTTTTTGTACGCTGGCGAGGCTTTTTTCCGATCGTTTCACATGCGACTGCGCGTGGGCGGCCGCAGTGTCGAGCATCAACAAGGTCGTCGTCCAGTCGAACGGCTTCAAGCCGGATCATCGAGACTGGCCCCTGTTCGGTAGAGAATGGAGCGCGGATTGTCGTCTTTGTCGGAGGCGCCATACCGCCAGATCCAGGGGTCCTCTTCCGGCCTGGACACCTGGACCACATCGACAGGCCATTGCGGAGTGCCCTCTGGAATCGGCCAGTCCACGTCCTTTTGCCATGTCTGTGCGAGAGGAAAAACTGAAAGCCAACTGCCGAGGGCGGCTCCACCGGACGACCGAGATCCAGGGTGTGAAGTACCTTTGCCACGAGCCGGTCGTTCTCGATGCCAAAGAAAAAGGACAGCCAGCCGGTGCGCGGTCCAGCGCCTTCCCACAAACCGGGAGGAAGACTGGAAACAGTCAATCTGCGCCAGGAATGCTGCAGGCTGTCCGTCAAAGAGCGGCCAGCCCGTACCAGCCGGGAAGCGACGGGTTTCCACCCAACCAACTGCGCACAGGTGCACCGGAGACTATCGGGACCCGTGGTACCAGACGCACGAAAAGGCTCGGCCGCTCGTACGCTGCCGCCATCTCCCTGCTGCGCTGAACTGCTCCAGCTGCACCCAGCAACAGTTCCGACGCAAACTTCCTGTCTTCCGGGCTGAGGCCGGCTTTGGGCGCTTTAGCGACGGTACGCTGCACATGCGCCGATTTGCTGATGCGACGTCGAGGTCGGGTCAACCGCTCCTCATGCAGGCTCTGGCGGTAGGCCAAAATCGGCAAGAGAACTGTCAGGAAAGCCAAGAATGCCAAGGTGCCGAAATGGCCGAGCCAGGACACCAAGCCAACGCCTAGCACCGTGTCCATGGCTGCGACCGCGGGCGGGACCTTCTCGGTGAAACTAGCGAGAAGACCGGTGCCGAAGTGAACCGTAATGATCGCCATGGAGACGAAGAGGAGGAGGGGCCGCCCCAGTGGTTTCATTGCTTGCTCCCGGCAGGGTTGTCGAAAACCTCCTACCTCAACCAAGCTTAAAGAAGACTTAGACGACACGCCCTGCATGTAGTCACCGGAAGGAGCATTCCGCCGGTCGTGCCAAAGCAGAGCTTTCACCAGCGCAGCCGTCGCGATGTTCCGCGAGCTGACCATCCTTTTGCCGAACTGGACGTCTTGTTGGCAGAGGGGAGGCGAGCCCCCCTACACCAGCCGCACCGAGTTGGAGCCGCTGTTCAGGAACGACAGGATGCTGAAGACCGTCGTGCGGAGGTGCGCGGTTGATGCTCAAGGGCGTTGCGGTCGTCTCGAAGCGGAAGCTGCCGAGCACGCCGTCCGCCTCCACCACGTGACGGT